>JACLAC010002044.1_pt1 | contig 22706 bp, 22 predicted proteins | sample 8027881 | NCBI WGS metagenome assembly JACLAC01 (sample SAMN15725517, study PRJNA655200) | protist metagenome | isolation source: fluorescence activated cell sorting (FACS) single amplified genomes of... | place: Spain: Blaines Bay Microbial Observatory, Mediterranean Sea | collected 2016-01-19 | reverse complement strand
TTAATTTTTACTCTTTTCAAATTTGTCAAATCTTGTTTTCTCCTCTGAGATCTTTATCGAGTTGTCGTTGATAGCTAGCATGAGCTGCTTCATCTACTTTTGCACTCGCAGCGTAGTAGATGAATCCAATGGCCTTTCTGCTTCGGGACGAACGGTTTTTATCTGCTAAATGAATCGTCATAGCATCATGTATCAAAAGGTCTCCGGGTTGAGCCTTGATTTTGACCATTCGTTCCTCCTCATCAGGTCTTGGAAAATCAGTGATGCCTTGACTAAACCCTAGGGTCTTGGTGCGTCGATGTTCCCGAAGCCCTTGTTGGTGAGAAGCTCTCACATAACTAATGCAGCCATTCGATTCATCGACCTCTTCCAAGGCCAGCCACATGGTCAGAGCCCGACAAGGCTTGAGCATGAAATAGTAGCCATCCTGATGTGCGGGAGTTGCTGAGCCAGTCTTTGGTGGCTTGTTAAAGTACTGAATATTTCTTGGAATCGGCTCTTCTTGAAGAAGCTCTTGGGCTAGCTCATAGGCTTCTCCAGTGGAAATCAACTGCTGGAAGAAATCATCTTTGTTCTCCAGATGCTGAATTTGCTTCAGTGAGGTTGGGTCTGTTTTATCCTCATAATAAACCTCTTCACTACGGAATGTGTTGATTCGATCTACTACCCTGTTGAGTGTTTGCTTGATAGCGTCCAGCGCTGATTCATCCAAATAGCGGGGTAAGTGAAGATAACCATCTGCTTGGAATGCTGCGATTTGCGCTTCAGAAGTAGCCATCATCCTCATTCAACCGATGGAACTTGAAGTCGGATTTTATAGGAACGATGGAGATGCTGGTTCATAACGGCCATTGCGGCCTCGGCATCTTTCCTGAGGATCGCTTCATAAATGCTTTTGTGCTCCTGATAAACCATCGTGTCGTGTTCCTTCTGGTTACTGACAGGTGGCCGGCTAAATAATAAATTACGGATGAACATATCGTGTAGATTCAGCATGATGGAATTGTCAACGACCTTGACAATCGCTCGATGAAACGCAACATCTGCTTCTGCAAAAGTTTTCTGATCACCAATCGAATGATGACACTCCACCAAGGCTTTGTGGATCCGAGCCAGGTTCACTTCGGAGGAACTTTCGATAACGGTTCGTAGTGCCCCGACCTCGATGAATTGGCGCATTTGCTCCAGATAGGCTTGGCTCTCGGTATCATCGAGGATTTCTTTTAGGTTTTCAGCGGTGTACTTCAGAATTTTCTGAATAGTCGGTTTTTCAGCGACAGGACGTTTATTGGAAGCCTGACGTAAATACCCTTTGAATTCCATGATACGCAGCGCTTCCCGAATGGTAGGACGAGACGCGCCAAATCGATCACAAAGTTCCCGCTCTGTTGGGAGGGTCGCACCAATTTCGAGATGGTTTCCTCTGATTTCCTTAATCAGTGAATCTGCCACCACCTCCGAAGTCCTCTCTGATTCCACCTTAAACCCTTGATTTCCGTTTGATACTTATCGGCTGATCCACACAAATCATGATGTTTATCCTCAAGAATGTATGGCTTTCTACTAATTCTTGAGTTACCAAAAATAAATTTTAGTCAAACAAGATTAGAAAATTCAGAGGATGCTATTTTTGTGAGATCAAAATTCAAGTTAATTTATTTTCTTTCTGAAAGAAGTACGTACTCCTCATATCAACAAATGAAATTATGGATATTCCTTAATGAATAGGATTGAGTATGCCGCTTCTCACATGAGTTTCCCTTAGTAAAAGCAGCATGTCTTGTTGTCGCTTTCTGGTTGCGATCTGCTGTCTGCTGTGCGAAGTTCGGCTAAAAAACCGGATTGTTTTCTGCAAGAGTGCGTGTACTCGTTGAACCCCAGCAGCCAAGAACTATTGAATTCCTGCGCGGACATTCCCGCTTTCAACTTCCTTCTCCCAAGAGCCTTCAATGAGTACCGCTCCAGATCACATGTCTATCCATGAGTCCGAATCAGATGAAAGGAATCAATCTCTCAAGGTCTATCTGAATGGTAAGATTGTTCTGCGAGAACAGGCCCTCGTTTCTGTTTACGATGCGGGCTTTATGTTGGGAGATGGCATCTGGGAAGGTATCCGTCTCTACAATGGGAAGTGGGCCTTCGTCCAGGATCACATGGACCGCTTGTATGAGTCCGCTCGTGTAGTGGACATGGATATTCCACTGACTCGTGAGCAGATGATTGAAGCACTGGATCAGACTGCTGCGGCCAACCAGATGATCCAGGATGTACACGCTCGGCTGATGATTACCCGAGGCTTGAAGAGCAAACCGTTTCAGGATCCAAGGCTCTCCCAGCAGGGTCTAACGATCGCAATCATCATGGAACACTCCAAGGTGCCGGAGCACATCTACAATAAGGGAATCACGCTCCATACAGTTCCGATTTACCGAGGCCTACCGGTGACCCAGGATCCAAAGCTCAATTCACACTCCAAACTTAACTGCATTCTAGCTTGTATTCATGCTCAAAAAGCAGGTGCTGATGAGGCGCTGATGTTGGATCCACAAGGTTTCGTTAACACTACCAACTCCTGCAATTTCTTTATTGTTCGCAGGGGGGAAGTGTGGACCTCAACGGGTGATTACTGTATGAATGGCATCACACGCCAAAAAGTGCTTGACCTCTGTCGTGCTCACCAGATTCCGATTTATGTCCGCAACTTCTCCCTGATGGAAACCTATGGAGCAGAAGAGGCTTTCCTTACTGGAACCTTTGGTGCGCAAACTCCTGTGGACTCAATTGATGGCCGTACGATTGGCACTCCTGGCCAGTGGCCGATGATTGAAAAGATCCGTAAGCTTTACAAGAATCTTGTGAGAGAGGATACAGCGTAAAACAGATCTCTAGCCAGCAGTCTTGAATTCCATTTGACAGCCCCCCAGTACCAAGGTATCCAATCAACCTTGCTCTGATGCTGCCTAGAAGTAGGTATCGAAAGAATTCAAACCGCTGATTCCTGAAAATGAAAATCACCGACATTCGAGCCACAACGGTGGCGGTTCCCCTGGAAGCTCCTTTGCGTCACGCAAATGGGGCCCACTGGGGCAAATTCATACGAACTATCGTGGAAGTCGAGACAGACGAAGGACTGGTCGGTCTGGGTGAGATGGGCGGTGGAGGTGAGTCTGCAGAAGCTGCCTTCCGAGGATTAAAATCATACTTGGTCGGACACGATCCCTTTGAATTGGAAGCCCTGCGCTTCAAGATCTGCAATCCGACCTCCAGCCTCTACAACAACCGCACACAGCTACACGCAGCCCTGGAGTTCGCTTGTCTAGACCTGATGGGGAAATTCCTGAATCAGCCTTTACACCGTCTGCTCGGGGGCAAACTACGCGATCAGGTACCTTTTGCTTCCTACCTGTTCTGGCGGCTTCCTAACGTGGAAGGAACTGGAGAGGTTCGAACGATTGAACAACTGATAGAGCATGCTCAAGAGTTGAAGACTCGTTATGGGTTTTGTAGTCACAAGCTCAAGGGTGGAGTTTTTCAGCCAGAATATGAACTCGAAGCCTATCGTGCGCTGGCAGAAGCCTTTCCTGACGATTCCCTGCGATACGATCCCAACACAGCTCTAAGTGTGGCAGAGTCCATTTGGTTCGCTGAGCAGATTCGAGGTTTGCGCAACGACTACCTGGAAGATCCAACCTGGGGACTCCAAGGCATGCGTCAAGTTCGTGAAAAAGCTACAATGCTATTGGCCACCAACACGGTTGTGGTCAACTTCGAGCAACTCTACGCTAATCTCCAGAATCTCGCAGTGGATGTGATTCTGCTCGACACTACCTTCTGGGGAGGAATTCGTCCTTGTATCAAAGCAGCAGGAGTCTGTGAAACTTTCCAGCAGCCGATTGCTGTACATTCCTCCGGTGAACTCGGTATTCAACTGGCGACGATGCTGCACTTGGGAGCTGTGCTGCCCAACCTGACTTTTAGTGCCGATGCCCACTATCATCACCTGAAAGATGATATTCTCGTTGGTGGTAAACTTTTATATCAGGATGGGGCGATCACGGTTCCTGATGGTCCTGGGCTGGGTGTGACACTAGATCCGGATCGACTGCAGCAATACGCAGAAGCTCTCTTGCGTGAGGGCGGCTATCCCTATGATCGAGATCCTTCACGACCAGGCTGGTTCCCCCTGGTTCCCAATACTCGCTGGGCAGATCACACACTGCCTGGCCTTCCCTTTAACCAGTACTGAGAAGATAGAATATGCAGACAGATATGACGGGCAAGGTAGCCCTAGTGACCGGTGGAGCTGGTGGCATTGGTGAGTTCATCTGTGAACGACTAGCCCAAGCGGGTGGTACGGTGCTGATGCTCGATGTAGACAGCAGCAAGGCTGAACAGACACTGAGTCGGTTGCGTGACAGGCTTGGTGACGCAGTCCAGCGAATTCAGTTTGTGCTTGGAGATTTGAATGATCTGCAAGCGACTGATCAATTGGCCCAGAATCTGGTGAAACGTCACGGTGCGATCGATGTGCTCGTTAACAATGCCTGCATCAATCCCTTGGGACCACTGGATGAAGCTGGTATTGAGGAGTTTGAGCGGACACAGCGAATCAACAGTCACTCCGGTTTCGTGCTGGCTCGTGCAATTGTGCCAAGCATGAAGAAGAAGGGTGCGGGCTGGATCGTCAACATTGCCAGCATCACCTTCAATGGAGGCTGGGGTGATTTTGTGCCCTACGTACATTCCAAGGGAGCGATTGTTGGCATGACCCGCTCAATGGCTCGAGAACTGGGCCCCTTCAATATTCGGGTGAACTCAATCAGTCCCGGTGCAATTCCCACAGAGTTGGAGCGTCAGGTCTGGGCCCATAAGCTGGAAGAATACACCCAGTTCATTCTAGACCATCAGAGCCTCAAACGCCGGATTGAGCCGCAGGAAATTGCTCAGACCGTACACTATCTTTGTTGCGAAGCCTCCAGTGGGATCACAGGTCAGAACCTGAGTGTCGATGGTGGCTGGTGGATGCATTGAAACGAGAAAAATCATGAAAATCACTGCACTTGAAACCATCCGTAATGCGGAGTTCCCCAACCTGCTCTGGCTGCATGTCCACACAGATGAAGGAATCAGTGGACTGGGGGAGACTTTCTTTGGCGCCCAGGCAGTTGAAGCCTATCTCCACGAGAGCGTCGCACCTCAACTGTTGGGTCAGGATCCTGGCCGGATTGATTATATTGCTCGTAGGCTCTATGGCTACTTAGGCTTTCGGGGATCAGGAGTGGAAACTCGTGGAAATTCTGCGATCGATATTGCCCTTTGGGATCTGTGGGGCAAGCGCACAGGACAGCCTGTCTACCAGCTTCTTGGTGGGCTGACCCGGGAGCAAGTGCGTGTCTACAACACCTGTGCGGGCTATCGCTACGTCCGACAACGTCCGGTGCAAACAACGGATAACTGGGGACTAGATGGTGAAGAAGGGCCCTATGAGGATCTTGATGCCTTCCTCAATCGAGCTGATGAACTGGCACTGAGCCTCCTGCAGCAGGGAATCCAGGCGATGAAGATCTGGCCCTTCGACCATGCTGCTGAAAACAACGGAGGATTGCACATCAGCCCTGCAGAACTACGCCGTGCCCTTGAACCCTTCGAGAAGATCCGCAATGCTGTGGGTGATAAGATGGATATCATGGTTGAATTTCACTCTCTGTGGAATCTACCTACCGCCTGCCGAATTGCTGAAGCCGTGAAACCCTTCCAGCCGTATTGGATGGAAGACCCTGTCAAGATAGACAGCCTTAGTGTGGTGGGTGAATAACGTCAACGTACAAGATTGCCAGTCACTGCCAGTGAGACCCTGAGCTATCGAACAGGTTACAAGGACCTGCTGGAAGCCAAGGCCGTAGACATCGTGATGCCCGATCTGAGTTGGTGTGGAGGAATTTCAGAAGCGAAGAAGATCGCAACGATGGCGGAAGCCCATCAACTGCCGGTGGCTCCCCACGATTGTACTGGGCCAGTAGTTTTGACAGCTTCATCACACTTGTCACTGAATGCGCCAAACGCACTGCTGCAGGAGACCGTCCGTGCTTTCTACACCGGCTGGTATAAGGAAATTGTGACGGCCCTGCCGATCATTGAGGAAGGCTACCTACAATTGGAACCCAATCCGGGCCTAGGCTTGGAATTGATTCCAGATTTTCTGAAGCGTAACGATACCTATCGTAAGCGCTCAGAACTCTGAACAGAGATCAGTCGAGAGAAACTGGATAAAGCTGCTGCAACCTTTCCTGCATTGGTTGTAGCAGTTGCCAAGCTGGTGAGTAGATCTGCTCGTAGTGAGCCTGGTAGGCATTCACCATCGCGGGGTCTGGCTCAATTGTCTCGGTGCCATATTTCAGACCTCCTAACGCTTCTTCCAGATTCTTGAATAACCCCGCTCCTATTCCACCCAACAGGGCTGCACCCAGGCTGACAGCTTCGATCATATTCAAGCGTTGTAATGGACGTTTGAGAACGGCAGCCTTGATCTGCATCAACATCCGGTTTTGACTCTCCCCGCCAATGCAATGAATTCGTTGCACTGAATTTTCAGGCAGAGGTTTGATCATCGCTTCTGTGATCATGCGAATATCGCAGGCCATTCCTTCCAGAATCGATCGATACATCTGCCAATGATTGGTGTAGGTACCAAAACCAAGGAAAGCGCCACGAGCTTGTTCCACTGCATTGGGTGGCGAGCCCATGCGCAGATGAGGCATGAAGAGCAATCCATCACATCCTGGGTTGATCTTCGAAGCTTCCTCGATCAACTGCTCGTGGCTGTAATGCTGTTCTGTCAGTTGGTGGAACCATTGAACCGCACCTCCTGATGTGAAGAGACCCCCAACCAAGTAGTAGTAGGGCCGATCAGTAAACACTACACCCTGAGCATAACCCTGGCGTCCGAGCGTTGGGTCCGCTAGAGGCTTGTCCATGAAGATCATCACCCCCTCGGCTGTTCCCATGGAGTTGACTAAAGTCCCAGAGGTCAGGGCTCCAGCGACAATCGAACCAATCAGGTGATCATGTCCACCAGCAGAGACCAGGCAATTCTGTGACAATCCGGTAGCTTCAGCAACTTCCGGAAGAATGTAGCCCAGTCGCGTGCCGGATGGAACAAACTCCTGGTACCAGCTTGGTGGAATACCGACTTCTTCCAGCAAACCACTGGCAAGTTGCAAGGAATGAATATCAAGTGCAAAGGTCCGAGAAGCTAAACTGTAGTCAGTGGCTGGAATGCCACAGAGACGCCAAGCCAGGTAGTCTGCGGTGTGGAGCCAGCGACGAGTTGACTTGAAGACTTCTGGTTTGTGTTCGCGTAGCCAGAGCTGCTTGCAGAGAGTGTAGATTGGAGAGATGTTCAACCCAGTTGTATCAAACAGCCGCTGTTCACCTATTTGTGCGGCAAGGCGTTGGGCTTGTGGCTTTGTGCGTGTGTCGTACCAGGCGATGATCGGGTGCAGAGGTCGATCATCTTCATCCAAGGGCACTCCAGCTTCAGCCACACTGGTCACAGCTATAGACTGAATTCGCTTGGGGTTTTCTACCTGCCGCACGGCTCGACGAATTGCCTGCCAGCAAGCTTGCCAGAGTTGATCTGCATCCAAGGTTGCCCAGCCAGGATATGGCGTTTCCAGTGGAGGAGTAACGCTACCTTCGGCAACAATGTCTCCTTCTAATGTGAAAATGAGTGCTCGAACTCGACTGGATCCAGCGTCTACACCTAAGAGCAAAGGGGAAGTCATGAGATAAACCTCTGGCTAAAATGAGAAGCTGCTGTTGGACTTCTCTTAGAAAATGATTGAATTTGTTAATCGTGGGTCTTCATCTAACCGAAGTGGGGGGCATCTGCAACAGGTAATGGGCAGTTTGTTCATCTGTTACGAGGCCATTGATCCACTTTCCCTGAAGAATAGAGTACAGAGCTTGATGCTTTTGGGCACCTCCGGAGATGCAAACAAACAGCCGATCTGGGCTGGGCTTCAATACCTCACCAGCCAATCGGTTGGTGAACTCTTCATTAAGCAATCGACCATTCTCATCCAGAACTCTACCGAGCAATTCCGCACAAGCTCCCTTTTTTTGAAGATTTTGCCATTCCTCAGTAGTCATCAAGCCTTCTTTCAGAAAAGCTGAGTTGGTATGCAGTGGTGAGACACTAGCGAAGGCAACGCTGGCCTGTTCGACGATTTTCATTACACGTTGATAGACAGTCAACTGTTCCAGCAGCTGTTTTTCAGCAAGAGTAGGAAGGACCAGTGGGGCAGGAAAGTAATATCCTTGAGCACCAGTTTTTTCTGCAAAAGGAGTGACTAGATCAAATTCGCTGGGATTGCCTTCGGGTGTGGTAAAACCAACCAGAGAAGTAACGCTGTGATCGGCACGTTGAAACTCCTCGAGGTAGTGGATGCTGCGGCGAATTGTCTGCCCGCTCCCGAGGGCAAAGGTACATGGTTCTTCGCTGCGGATGAAGCGTTCCATCATCTGTGCACCCAGTACGCAGAGACTTTGAAATACTTCCTCAGCGCTTTGCTCCACAGAGGCTGGAGTAACTTCGCAGAGATCAAGAAGGTAGCGAGCTTTCAGCTCCTGACCAAGCTTCATGCATTCGCTCAGGTAACGGTGGTCAATGCGTGTGACCACAATTCCCCGTTCCAAGGCCTGGCTCAGGTAGCGCTGAACACTCTGGCGAGAGAGATTTAGGTTGGCTGCAATTTCTGCCTGATTCTGCTTCTGGACATAATATCGCCAGGCAATCCGGGCAATCAGGTCAGAATCAGGACGAGGCATCGAAGCGTAATTGGATTGGTTGGAAGCCTAGGATTTTACCAAGCGGTAGGCTGTATCGACACTCGCATCTTCATGAATGATGGCAGCAAGTGCCGTGGTCATTCCTTCGATGTTGGTGTGGCCCCAGACATTGCGTCCCATTGTGATTCCAACTGCACCAACATCCATCGCATCACGTACCATCTGTAGGATTCCCCGATCAGAGTCTGATTTTGGCCCGCCAAGAATTAATACGGGAACCGTGCAGTTATCCAAGACAGTGCGGAAACTCTCCTTATCGCCGGTGTAGAAGGTTTTTACATAGTCCGCACCCGCTTCGGCAGCTACACGACTTGCAGCAGCGACCATCTCCGGAGTACGCATGGTCTCATTGGGCCAGCCGCCAGGGACGCTCTCAATCATCAATGGAATTCCCCATTTCTGACATTCAGCGGCGAGTTGCATTCCGTGCAGGACGGATTCGTTCCCATGATAGCGCTGGAAGTAGTCATCTTTCGGATCACACCAGGGATAGACCTCAACTTTGATTCCGTCTACGCCCAGACGTAACGCCATTTCCACGGTGCTGGTGATACTTTGAGGTGTGACATCGACACTGAGCCAGCAGCCTCCCCCATCTAGAGCCTCCGCAGCAGCCACGGTAGAACCCCAAGGAGTGAGAATAGAATCTGCTCCTCCAGCCCTGACCGCTTTGACGACCTCAGCAATGTTCTTGAGACCCGTAACGGTATCAAAGACTCGGGCATGATCCATGGCAATGACCAGGGAACGACCATTATTGCGAAACAGACGTCGGGTTCGTAAGTTTTTCTCTTTCAACATCAAAATACTCCTCAACTTGGGTGTATCACGTTTCAGCCAGACACCATTTGACTGACTACTTCTTCTCGACTGGTTTCGTTGATCTTGTTCTCTCCCACCACACGTCCCTGCCGTAGAATCAGAATCCGGTCTGAAGCTGCAAAAATGTCATTTAGATTGTGGGAGATGAAGATGATTCCGATTTTCTGTGTGCGCAGTTTGTCGATCAACTCTAGCACCTTGCGTTGTTCCGGCACACCCAGGGCAGCAGTCGGTTCATCCATAATGAGCAATTTTGCATTCCAGTAAATTGCGCGACTGATCGCAATCGCTTGTCGTTGGCCCCCTGATAAATTGCGCACAGGTTGTTCCAGAGAACTTTCTGGAATTTCGATGTCTAGCGAATGCAAGACTTCTCTTGATTCTTTCAGCATCTTTCGACGATCAATGACCTTTGCCATTCCTAGAAAGGATTTCATCGGCTCCCTTCCCAGAAAGATGTTAGCGCCCACATCGAGATTGTCTGCCAGCGCAAGATCTTGATAGATCGTCTCAATTCCTAGGTTACGGGCTTGTAGAGGTGAATTAGCGCGGAGAGGTTGGCCTTGATAAGCCAGTGAGCCAGTGTCAGGCGCGTGCACTCCTGAAATGACCTTGATCAGCGTAGATTTGCCGGCTCCATTATCTCCAGCTAGTGCCAGTACTTCTCCTGCTTGGAGATTCATACTGACGTTGTTAAGCGCCTTGACTCCCCCGAAGTGCTTAGACACTCCCTTGACTTCTAGCATCATTTTCCCCCGTTGGACACGCGGGTGCGTGACTGGTCAACAAATACAGCCACAATGATCACGACTCCCACAGCCAGGAACTGCCAGAAGGGCTCTACATCGACAAACACGAGCCCAAACTGAATCACCGCAATCACTAGAGCCCCGATGACGGTTCCAAAAATTTTTCCTGATCCCCCAAAGAAACTGGCCCCTCCAATGAAGACTGCTGCGATGGAATCAAGTAGGAGTGGTTCTCCAGCCTGAGCAGCACCAGCAGAGAAGCGGGCGGTATAGATCAAGCCGGCCAGACCAGCAAATCCAGCGGAGATCATATAGAGCAACAGAGTGTGTCGTTTCACATTGATCCCAGCCCGTAGAGCAGCTTCTCGATTTCCTCCAATGGCGTAGGTGTACTGACCAAATCGAGTTTGGGACAGCACAAAGTGAGCGATGAGAACAACAATGGCTGTGATCAGAACCGGGACAGGAATCAGTCCAAAAATCTTGGTAGTACCCAATTGGAAAAGAATTGGGTTATTCACCGGGACAGTCACACCATCGGCCACAATAAACCCAAGTCCTCGGGCTACACCGTACATTCCAAGAGTTCCGATGAAGGGAGGGATATGCAGACCGGCAATCAGCCAACCGTTGATCATTCCGGGCACCATCACGATCAACATAGTGGCAATTACACCAATCGAGAGGGCGAAAAGCGGATCGTGTCCCCCGAGACTAGAAGTGATCGTAGCAAATACAACAGCAGCGAATCCCATCGCAAATCCGATCGACAGATCGATCCCTCCAGCAATGATCACAAACGTTACACCAATCCCAAGTAGCAGGGGAGCAGCGGCAAAAGTCAGAATGCTCTGAATATTGAAGAGGTTGAACAGAAAAGAAGTGTCGTAGGCAAGTCTAGCCCAGACTTCGAAAAAAACCGACATCGAAAGGAGGAATAGCCAAGGCCAAATCGAACGGATCACATCCAGTCTCATCAGGCACTACTCAGGAGTGGTTGGCAGAAGAATTGGTCAGGCGCGTGCGTGCCCATTCCCCAGGGAGGAAGGGAAGAAATGGCATCTCCGAGCGACTATTTTTGGAGAGCACGCACCCTAGTAAAGCCAGCGAGAAACTTCTGCTGAGAAGTTTCTCGTGGTTGAGGAAAGGAATCAGTCAGAGTAGACGTACTTACTGATTTCAGGATCACTGATGTTGGACTTGTCCATCACAGTGAAGCCAGTACCAATGGAAATAGGTACAGACTGCTTCTTTAGCACAGCGTAGGCAGTCATCACCCCATAGTAACCAATCTCTGCCGGATGCTGAGCGATGGCCAGGTCAATCAAGCCACTGTTGATGTCATTTACAATACGAGACGGTGCATCGAAGGCAGCAACCTTGATCTGACCACTCTTGCCCAAGGCTTTCACACCGTCGGCTGCACCAACTGCAGAGAAGAGATTCGCTCCGAAGACTCCAGCAATGTCTTGGTTGCGAGCGGCAACTGCCTGCAACTGAGCCGCAGCCTTGTTTGCATCGTTGTCATTGTACTGCGTGTTCAGCAAGGTGATGTTGGGGTAATTTTGAATTTCCATCTTGAAGCCCTCTTCCCGCTGGTCCGTGGTGGAAATACCAGGTCGAACGTTGGAGACGTAGACTTTTCCTTTCTCACCAATCGCTTTGGCAAGAGCTCGGGCTGCCATTTTGCCGCCGAGGACATTGTCAGAGGCAACGTAGGACATCGGAAAATCACCCATTCCAGAACCATCCTGATAGTTACCGTCGTCAATGAACGTATCGACAGTCACTACAACAATCCCTGCATCATGAGCGGCCTTTAGCGGAGAGATCAATTGCTGCTTGTCTGTTGGAGCAATTAGAATCGCATCAGGCTTCTTCGCAATCACTGAGTTGAGAACGGGTACTTGCAAGGTTGGATTGAAGTCTGGGGCTCCCTGGAACATCAACTCCACTCCCAAACCTTCTGCTGCGAGTTCAGCACCCTTACGCATCGTGATGTAGAAGGCATCTGTTGTGAGTCCTGGAATCAGAGCAATCGTGAGTTTTTTGTGACCACCGGCTTGAGCTACGCTAGTCAATGCCAATAAAACAAAACCACAGAGCAGCAGACGAAATGCTGATCCAATTTTCTTCATAAGTCCTCCCAAGTTGGAGTTTGTTGATGAAAAACAATGTGTCCATTCACAGTAGTTTTTCAGCAACATGGGCAATTGCTCATTTATCGAGCGAAAGCCAAAAGCTAGAGAGTTCAATCGAACAAGTCAACCAAAATAATTGGTTGAAAAAAATAAATTTAGAAGTTTGTAGGGATAAGAAAATAACTGGGCGTTGGCGCTTGAGCAGGGTTCTTCTTGTAGAATAGTAATTTCAAAGAAGCTTTTAGCATGGTTGGACTTGCCGTAGAGAAGTGTTCGTCGATGTAGCCTTGCTACGTAATGCCTGAGTCTACAGTTGAGGAACTGAGGTTGGCGCAATTGTGCTAACCATCGAATTTATATCTTGCAGCGAGTCAAACGGAATGTCTGAGATGAGGGGCCTTATGGAGGTTGAGAGACCAAGAAAAAAGCCAAGGGGATAACATCTTCAGGCTCTTTGATCCACTCATTGTTTGGATCGAATAGTGAGTCATTAGGATTCTGTGACCCTTGGCTACTTTGATATGTTTTGACAGGGCCCGGGATCAACTCGTCGACTGAGATTCGATGAGGTTTTAGTTCTTCGCCGAGTACCCTCGTTAGCATCCAGAGGCCATTTTTTGATACACAATATGCTGAGTTGCCTACCTGACCGAGGTGACCAAGCTCAGAACTAAATCATAACAATTTTAGCATTCTCAGCCTGCTTGAGATAGGGCAAAGCTGCGAACGCGCAGTAGTTGGCACCAATTAAATTTGCATCAATAACTTTCTTCCAGTTAGCTGGATTGCTGCTCTTGAGCCTTTTACGATCAACTGAAATACCAGCATTTAGGAAGAGAATATCAATACTTTGACGAGAGGAGCCAAAAGCAGAAATGGTTTCAGAGACTGAATCAAAATCACTAACATCTGAAATGAGTGCCTCAGCTTTGCCCCCAGAATTTTGAATATCCTCGACAGTTGAAAGAACTTTCCAATGTGTATGTGCTAAACACTCAACAAACGCACTTTTGTTAGCAAAGGCCACGGCAAGAACTCATCCAATTCCACAGTCGGCACCAGTAATCAAAACATGCTTAGAATCAAACATCATGGGTTTTCACTGCGAAGCAAGGCTGGCCAATTTTACAAGAGGAAGCAAAAGCATTGGTCATGAGAGCAAGTTCAAAATCTGGCTATTGGAGAGGAAGTTATGAACTAGTGGTTGAGATTGATTTTTCTGTGATTGCTGCCAGGTGGCATGAATCCCTTCATAAGTTACGAGGGCATCTACATAACGACTACAACCGGTACCCCATGGCGATATGAAGTGGGGATGCAGAATAGATATTTTCTGTAAGGCAGGAAAATTCTCGTCAAAGCCAAAATAAATACCACTGAGTTCTTCACAAGAATAGCCCCGAGGTCTTTGGCGTCCAGAAGCATTTTGAGGTAGTTCGTTCATACATTCAGCACCATCAAAAAAATAAATAGAGCATGGTGCTAAATCGGCAAATGGACCGATTTGGGGTAAGGAAAGTCTTGAAGTGATACGCGTAGTGGCAATATCCCAGGCATGGCCCTTCTCAACGATACACCAGTCTGCAATGTCAAAACCATTAGATTCATTCCTCTTTGCATAACCAGTACTACCAGATGCCCAGGTAAAAGGGTGTGTGCAAAAGAGAATATCACAAGACTTGGAACCCAAAACTACAGGATCCTTGACATGCAGGTGTTCAAATTTTTCAGTACATATAAGAAGTTCATCATTCGTGGAGTTGTTGAAATCAGATAGTGAGCTACTGTTGATTCTACCAATAGACCAGACCCCAGTACCTTGTTTCTGAAAACCCGATAAGCTTTGGGGATATTCACGAGATTTCTCGACAGAATAAAATATTTCCCAGGTGTTATCAGAGAGTCTATTGAGTGCTGAACCTTCAATAGATAGAACTCTAAAGTCAGCATTTTCTAAATCAGATTTAGACCACCTCATTACTTTACGAAAGGAACTAGCATTATCCTCAGACTTAAATAGCGACAATTCGAGTCCACGAAGTCCAGCTCCTACTCCTGTTCTTGAATCTCCATGATCTCGATATCTACCTATCAGCCAAAGGTTCCCTAACTCATCAGAGATCATATTCCCACCGCCAAACCAATATCCTTTTTTCTGATCATTGGCTGGAATAATTACTCTAGCTTTTTCTTGATCAATCAACCCATTAGCAAATTGAATTAATCTTTCAGCGATAAGAGAGTTAATTTGTTCCATAGAGCCGTACTCTATTTATTAGATCCTGAAGTAAGACCACCAATAATTTGCTTTTGAAAAATACCTGTAATTATCAAAACAGGAATAATTGAGAGAAACGTTGCTGTACTGATTGTCTCCCAGGGAAATGAATACTCTCCAGGGTAAAGTGAAATTCCAACGGGAGCAGTTCGCATATCGTTGTCATGAAGAAGAACCAAGGAAAGAGGAAATTCATTCCAAGAAAAAATAAATACAATCAATCCAGTAGCGAAAATTCCTGGTTTAGATAAAGGCAGGATTATTCTCCAAAATATACCAAAGGGTTCGCAGCCATCGATCTTCGCAGCATCCTCAATCTCTAAGGGTATAGTACGAATATAATTAGCTAAAATCCATATCGCCATTGTAATAAACAAACCAGTATGAGCTATAATTAATGATGGATACGAATTAATAAGATTTAGTTTCTTAAAAACCATAAATATTGCTGGAAGTATTGCAACATTTGGAAACATTGAAACAGCAAGCATGCCAAGCATAATAGCAAAGCTTCCCTTAAACTTAATTCTTACAAGTGCATAAGCAGCTAGTCCACCGAATAGAATGATCGTGACTGTAGTAAATATAGCTATAATAGTACTATTGAGAATATATCTCAGTAGTTCCGGAGAATTATTGAATATAGTTACGTAATTATTGAAAGTACCAGGAGAGGGGAAGAGTTTAGGTGGCCAGGCGTAAATATCTTTAGCTGGCATTAGTGATGTAAAAAGTAACCAAACAATTGGGAAGAAAGATACTAATACAACTATAAATGATAAAAAATAAATCAAAAATTTTATTTTTAATTTTGATTGCATCGATGAACAATTAGTTTTGTAAAAGTAAGATTTAATAATCAATATTTTTGATTGATTTAATGTAAATTAAACTCATAATCATGATTAGAATAAATTGAATTATTATCATGCTAGATCCATAGTTAAACTCGACAAATTCAAAAAGTACTCGATATGAATACAATGAAATAGTTTCAGTTGTATTTAGTGGGCCACCATCAGTAAGGTTAAATGGAAGTTCAAAAACTCTAAGTGCATCCATAGTTCTCAGTAGTAGAGCGACGATAATTGCAGGTGCTAATAATGGAAGTGTTATATACCAAAATGATTTAAAGTCACCGGCTCCATCGATTCTTGCACTTTCATATAAATCTTTTGGTATCGTTTGCAATCCAGCTAATAGTAGGAGTGCCATAAATGAGCTTGTTTTCCAGGTGGAAACAGACATCATCGCAATCATGGCCAATGGTTCTTTACCAAGCCAGTTAAGTTTATTTTCAATCAGCCCAGCGCTAATCAGCCCATAGTTGATTACTCCAAATTCAGTATTAAACATCCATCTCCACATTATTGCATTTAGTGCAGTTGGTAGTGCCCATGGAAATAATATAGCTACTCTAACAATCCCTCTGAATTTGAATTCTTTATTTAATAATACCGCAATGAATAGGCCAATTAGTAGTTCTGCTGGTATTGTAAAAAATGTGAAAATTAATGTGTTATTAAATGATTCAATAAATCGATTATCATCCAATAAGTTAAAATAATTTTCCAATGACCAACTGTTGTCCTCACTATACTCTGGTGTTAAACTATACAGAAATGCTTGTATTACAGGATATACAAGAACAAATATCACAACTAGCAGTGAAGGTATAACGAATAGATATCCAATTCGAGTATTACGATGTAATTTGATGTAGTCTAGCTGCAAACTTGATCTTCTCTCTTTCGGTCTAGGCACTGCTTTAGCAAAAAGCAGTGCCTAAGATTTTTATTTACCTTCTCTCTTTGGGAAGAAACCGTTTAATCTGATCTTCTGCATCCTTCATCGCTTGTGCAGGGGATTTACGTTGATGTAATGCTTCTGTTATTTCTGCCTGCATAATCTGCGAGACTCTGTTATATCTTTCTCCTGTTTCGGCAGAAGGCCGTACTACGCCAACTTTGTAGTTTGCTCCGAGGATCTGTAGAACTGATCCCTTTAGAGAAGGATCTTGGTATACAGAATTAATTGTTGGGGCTTTGTTTGAGACTTTTGCCGATTCTAATTGTGATTCATACTTTGTGAAATATTTGATTAGCTTTGCAGCAGCCTCTTTGTGCTCTGAATATTGATTTATTGCTAACAAATATCCACCTATGGTTGTAGAATGGCTATTTGGGTTTCCTTCAAAATATGGATTCCTAGTAATTTTAAACTTATCTTTTACGGGAGAATCATCGGCACTTAGGGGACTAATGACAAAATCCTGCACCATTAAAAATACTGCCCGTTCCTGTTGAAATAATACTCTTGCATCATTTGGTTTGAATGTGAGTATGCTTTCATTAGCAATTTTATGCTTATGAAGTATATCGACCATTGCCTGCATTGCCTTTATACCTTCAGGACTATTTACCGCAATTTTCCCTTGCTCATCAAAGAATTTACCTCCAGCCCCGTAAAAGAATGTGAGCCAATTCATAAATAATCCTTCGATCTTCGCCCACATATTCACAAATCCTACTAAATCAGGATTTTTTTCTCCTTCTAGAATTGTTGTTGACTGACTGATTAGTTCTTCCCATGTTTTGGGTGCCTCAAAGCCATATTTTTCTAATAAATCTGCTCGATAGAATAAATGAGTTCCATCTATATAAAGAGGAATGGCATAAAGTTTTCCATCAACTGTCGCTGCTTCTGCAAAACTTTGGTTATACTGATTAAGTTCTTCTTTTGTAAATAAATCATTTAGTGGTGCTATCCATCCTCTTTTGGCAAAGTCACCTGGCCAGATAACATCGACAGAAATTATATCTGGTTTACTACTTTCAGCTGTGAAGTTTGTAACGTACAATTTCCTTGATTCATTAGGGACATCAGAAATTTTCTGCCAATTGACCTTGATGTGAGGATTCTCTTCCATAAATCCTTCGATAAGCCTTGGTGTCATCTCACCAAAACCTCTCGGTCCAATTGATATAGTTATTTCTGTTTCATCGCTAAATGCTGTTGAAGCATATTGAAACGCAAATAAAAATATTGTTAATAGTTTGAGTATTTTCATTTGTTCCTCATTCAAGAGAGATTGGAATTTAGTTTTAATTCTGTTTGAATTAAAACTTAGAAAGTTTGGTTATTACCCTTCACTTTTATTTATGTCAAGTTGTTTTAAATATATAGTTATAAACATTAATCTTTAGATAATAATGGTATAAAGATACTGTTTGGCAGGACTGTTAGGAATATCTGTGAAGGAGATATGTGTGTATTTTGAAAGCTTAGCACGAGATCGAGTGAACAACTAACTAGTTCAAAATAGCAATTACCCCTTGACAGCCCCCAGAGTCAACCCTCGGACGATGTAGCGTTGGGCGAGAAGCGCGATCAGGATGGGGATCGACATAGCAATCATAGTTCGCACACTGAGGAACCAGAACTGAACGCCTCGTGACTCAAACGAACCAGAAATGAACATCGGGATGGTGATAGCGTTTTTGCTGCTGATGACCAGCGAAAACAATAGCTCGTTCCAGGTGAAGGCAAAGATAATCAAAGCAGTGGCAGACAAGGCGGGTGCACAGAGAGGTAGGGCGATCTTAGAAAAAGTAGTGAAGTAGTTGGCTCCATCCATCAAACAAGCTTCTTCCAACTCGACGGGCAAGTCTACGAAAGCTTGTCTCATGATCACTACGGCAAAGGGAAGCGTGAAAGTAGTGTTGATCAGAATCAATCCAGTTCGAGTATCCAGGAGATTCAGGAACTGGAGGGTGAGGTAGAACGGGATAACGGTCGCAACTGGAGGGAGAATCCGCTGAGAGAGGAACCAGACGGTCAGATCCTTGTTAGAAATCTTCTTAAAGCGGAAGCGAGCCAAAGCGTAGGCGGCAGGAACTCCAAGGCAGAGTGTGAGCAGGGAAGTCGAGAAGGAAACCACCACGCTATTGATCACAGCGTTGCGCATTTCCACTATTGGGAACGATGTCTCCATACCAGAAAGCTCCAACCATGAAGGCATCATACTGGCCGGTACCGTTGCGGAGATCCAACATCATCTTGGTGTAGTGCTCTCCGAATGGAAGCTCTACGATTTCTAACTTACCACCGGTCAGCTCCTCCCAAATTGGACGGAAACTGTACAGTGGTCCTGAAATTCCACCCTTCGGACCACCAGAGTTAACGGTCACTGAAATACTTGCTCCGTCAAATGGCTTTTGATCCGGTCCAAACAAGGATCCCAGCTCTTCTCGTGTTGTTGAAATAGTTGTCCCATCTTCCATGACCAGATCAACCTTACCATCGTCATGCCACTTCACGTGATGATCTGCTGCGGCCGCAATTCCACACGTCAAGCATGCGGAAACAAAGAGACCCAGCGATTTGAATAGCTTCATAGCGCTCCTTTGAATAAGGGGAAGAAAAACTATTCCAACAGGAATGCTGGATAGTTGGGGGACATTAATGTTCTTTAGTTTGAAGAGGCAAGATTTTTTTGATCGACATTACCAGCCAGGCTTGGCATATTTGGCGTTAAAAAGATTCGAGGATGATTACATTTTAGCAATCTAAATGTGTCTTTGAAGCACTAAAAGAGATTATTTAAATTTTTTGTTTCATAGATTAAGTAAGATTATTTAAAAGTGTAAAAATACAGTAATATAAGAAAAGTGATGCATTTAATGTATGATCAAGGAATTTTATGAGTTTTGAAATAAGGCTTGAAGAATTAGGTTTAGAACTACCTATTCTACCAGAACCAGTCGCAAACTACGTACCAGGAATAATAGTCGATAACTTGTTGTTTATATCAGGTCAGGGACCACGCGACTCAAAAGGAAATTTTATTGAGGGTATAGTTGGCGAAGATATAACAGTTGAAGAAGCTTATCAACACGCTAGGCAGACAGGACTATTTCTACTTTCAGTGGCCAAACACCAGCTAGATTCATTAGATAGTATAGAGCAGATTGTGAAGTTAGTGGCTTTTGTGAGATGCGGCCAAGATTTTATAAGACAACCACAAGTTGCAAACGGAGTTTCGGATTTGTTCGTTGAAATATTTGGTAAACAAGGTAGACATGCTAGATCGGCGGTTGGTGTAACTGCATTGCCAGGAGGCATGTGCTTTGAAGCGGAAGCAATTATGAAAATTAAATAAGAAAAAATAATATTGAGCGAGTTATCATAGGCCTGAATAGATAAAAAGAGATCAAAATAAAATAAAAGTTAAGTAGTGGTCGTGGAAATAGAATCTGGCATAATAAGATTCGATTAAATAGAATTTAATCGAGGTTAATAATATTGAGTAGAGAGCCATGAGATATAAAGATTTAATTGTCTATTTACTAGTAAATAGTTAAAAAGATTAGGGTCTCAACGACATCGAATAAGTTATTAAAATAATGTAGTTTCCTCGGATAGAGGATCACATCAAAAGAAAACTATAACTATAATCTCCCAAAATTTTTGGATGTAAAAATAAAAAAGGTCTACGTAATTTGAAAGGAAAAAATGAACCTAGAATCAGAAAGTTTGACTTACCAAAATCTAATGAAAAATGAAGGAGTCGGAATAATCATCTGGGATAGAAATAAGGAGTTAGCAAAAATCAACAAAAAAGCACAGGAAATTACAGATGGTCAATTTACTTTAGGATTAAGTTGGTTTGACGTGTTAATTGGCCAACTTCAGGAAAAAAAGTTCATTGGTGAATCAATGGAAAAAAAGTTGACACCGGAGCTAAGAAAATTATGGGAGCAAGGAAAGGAAATTCAGTCGGATGACATTAAATCAATAAAAAAGTGGGCGCAGGAATATGGAACTGCAAGATTAGCACAGTCGGGAGTTCCAACAGAGCAAAAAAATAAATTAGATGAGTGGTTTTATGTCATAGATTTAAAGTTTGAAGATGGAAGTTTTATATCAATGTTAACTGATATAACGCCTCTAAAAGATAAAGAAAAAAAAGGTGAGGAATTCAAAGATGCAATTGACGAAATACCATTTATTGTCGACTTGTGGGATAAAGATGATAAGCTTATATATGCTAACAAAAATTCAATAGATATGTGGAGAAAGTTAGACCATAATTGGGAACTAGGAAAGTCATTTAAAGAATTAATACGCTCTTCCAAAAAAAATTACTACAAGTATAAATCAAGATGAATTGGAAAAATTTATAAAAGAAAGAGACTCTGTAAAAGATAGACAAACATTTGAAACTGTAATTCCAGATCCAATAAAAAAATCAATTCTATTCACAGATAAAAGGCTTTCAAACGGTGGATTATTAAGTATCGGTACTGATATTACAGAAATGAAGGAAGTGCAAAGAATCCAGTTGCGATTATTAGAAGCTATTGATGAATTACCGATGCTTATCGATTTGTGGGATGAAAACGATAATCTGCTATATATGAACAAATCGTCGATTAATTTATTCAAAGAAAGGGGAAATATCGAAGCTGGAATATCTTTTAAAAAATTTTTGACAATGGGATTAGAAAATTATTGGAAAATAAATAAAAGTTGGGAAAATCATCCTTTAGCTAAAAGACTTCAAAATAAAAATATTGAAAAAATTGTATTGGAGGTCTCAGAGGATCGGAAAAAAATTTCAAATGAAATTTCCTTTGAAATGGAAAAAAACCAAAAGATATTTCTCTCTAAAGATCTCAAGCTAAGGAGTAGTGGAATTTTAAGTACAAAGATTGATATTACAGAATTAAAGAAACAACAACAATATGGAGAGGTTCTTCAATCTGCTCTCGACGAAATGAATAACCCTATACACATATGGCAGGATGATAAACTATTCTATGCTAATCCAGCATGGATCGATTTATTTACCCACGATAATTATTCGCCAAGTGTTGGAGTTCAATTTTCTGAATTTTCTCGAATGATGAATAAAGTCGGACTACACAACAGAGCTTATAAAAACTTTGAAGAACTTGAGTCTGATGAGCTTTTAAAAAACTTTTCCAATAGATTGATCAGGAAAAATAAGAGGTTCATGCGAGATAGTATCAAGAGGAGTAGTTCCTCAAGAATTGTTGTTCTCACAGATGTAACGGAGCTTGATCAGAAGGAAGCGGAGTTAGAAGTCACAATTAAAGACTTAGAGAAAGCAAAGAATACTGCAAATGAAGCCAATGCAGCTAAAAGTCAATTTCTGGCCAATATGAGCCACGAACTACGCACTCCACTCAATGCCGTGATTGGTCTTACAGAGATGCTCAAGGAAGACTCAGAAGATGATGGCAATACAGAATATTTAGAGCCTCTTGATCGGATCCACAACGCCAGTAAACACCTGCTCTCCCTAATTAACGATGTCTTGGATCTCTCCAAAATAGAAGCCGGCAAAATTGAGATCTATTTAGAAGCATTTAATTTCTCAGATTTAATCCAAGACATTATCAACACCTCCGAAACACTAGCTACCAAGAATAACAATCGTTTGACGGTCAACTTTGAAGATGAAGTGCAAGTTATCAAATCCGACCAGACGAGAATTAAACAGATCATTTATAACCTAGTTTCCAATGCCTGTAAGTTTACCGAAAACGGGACTGTCACTTTGAACATTAAGCTAGCAGCGACAATTACCAATCAACCACTGATTGAAATCGAGGTAGCCGACACTGGTATTGGAATGAATGAAGAGCAACTGCAGCGCTTGTTTAAATCATTCTCTCAGGCTGACAGCTCGACGACCCGAAAATATGGTGGAACTGGTCTGGGGTTGACTATCTCTAGATTACTAGCTCGTCTGCTGGGCGGCGACGTGACTGTGAAAAGCGAACCTAACAAGGGCACCGTCTTTACAGCTACTTTTCAGCCAGCAGAATTGGTTGAAAG
>JACLAC010011898.1_pt1 | contig 22726 bp, 30 predicted proteins | sample 8027881 | NCBI WGS metagenome assembly JACLAC01 (sample SAMN15725517, study PRJNA655200) | protist metagenome | isolation source: fluorescence activated cell sorting (FACS) single amplified genomes of... | place: Spain: Blaines Bay Microbial Observatory, Mediterranean Sea | collected 2016-01-19 | reverse complement strand
TTCACTTTCGCCGATTTTTTCGCCTGTTTTTGAGAGATCTTAATACCTCTTGGAGTTTTACACTAAACTACACGACTTTCTGTTGTTAGAAGAGGAAAGACATACCGAGTTAGGATTTAATTTGCCAACTTCATTCTTTCGAGTAATCACACTCATTTTTTGAGAAGCAGGAGCGACTTGATTTGTAATAGGGGCTTCACAACTTCTAAGTACACTCTTTTCCTTTCGAGGCAAAACATTGTTCGCAATGACTAAAATGTACAATCTGCGTTCGTCAAGCTTTCGGGCTGCGCTCATGATCGCAGCAGGCGCTGCAAGTAGCCCGCGTCCATCCATGGACGTCTGTGGTTCAGTCGGATTCCGTAGCCACCCAGTGGTGGGCATCACTGCGTTAAAGCTGAATATGCAGCCTAAGGCCCTGCGTCTGCCGCCGATGCATTTACGTAAAATTTTCGATAAATCACTTTTAGAGTTGGTCGGAGGTGATAAATTGAGTTTTAAACTATCAGTTCAGAGGGACGTACGTATAAACGAAAAAAACCAATTAGAATATCTTGATAGCGGGAAAGGTGATGTTGAACACATCAAAGTTTTACTATCGTACAACAACGTCGAAATTAATCGTATCGAAAAAAGAGACAATTTTAAAAGTGTCGTAGTCTTCCAAAATGTTGATTGGCGGGATACTGGACTAGTAACTCACATCGAGTTCAGTAGTGCCGCAGTTAAGAATGCTTGGAGTAATAGTAGGACTGACAAAGTTTTAGACGTAGAACTAGACGAATCTAAAAACTTCATTATAGGAAGTTTTGACCAAGAACTTGTCGGTGAGAGTTTTTTAGTTCCTAAGACAATAAACGTACTGCCCATGGAATACATACATGGTGCAGTCGTCACTCGGTCTTACAGTACCAGTAAAGAACATTTTAAAAAAGAGAGACAAAAATACGACGAATTAGGAGCGACTTTGAAGTGGTATACTGGACGTGGACATTAACCAGTGAAAGCTTTAGCTAAACTATAAATTATACACTTGTGCTGAAGTAAGTAGTAAAATATTTGGTACGTAGCATTTAAAATGTATCGATGTAAGCATAAACTTACGTACTTATCTAGCGGGCAAACCGTTTCTAACCGATCATTAGTGACTCGTGCTTACCTGCTAAGGTTACATACTAATGCGCGTTGCAGCACTGTTTCCTCCTGAAATGGGGGTTTTGCCAGGGGACTTCGTACGGGTAGTAACTCAGGGCTGAAATTGACATCTTAAGTCACACCGGGCTGAGCAAGGGCGCACCAACTAAGGAGTGTACCCGCGAGGGGCCGTGTGCAGAATTTTGCACCTCGTTATAGATCAACTGGGAGACAAAAGGAATGTCATGAGTAAGACCGTAGGATTATAGGCGGCTGTCCTAATAAGGTCTGTGATGAAATTGACGTTATGTCTAGCTTTCTACTCCTCTAATTTTACTATGTTATTTTTGGTTGATGCACGTGTGCTATATCTGTGGTTGTTTATTGGCGCTAGTCCTACTGAACTGGGGTGGAGAGTCGTTTAACCTTGCGTGGATTGTCTATGAGTTGTGTGTGTTTGTCCGTCAGTACACCTGGTGCGTGTTTCTCCTATCAGGTATGCGTGTCAGATCTAACATAGCGATCTTTGCCAAAACGTGCTGCTGTGCTTCTCCGATAATTCTTTACCACACATCTCTACGTCTACCTGTTTACCTTTAATTTTTCCTCCCAAGCTCCTCCAACTATTTTTCAATTTTTGCTTTTGCGCCTTTCCTTGTTTATTTTTTTGATTTGGGCTAAAGTTGGAATTAAGTAGTTGAAAAATAACAAGATGATTCGCTCCTCTCTCGTGCTGCTCGGGCTGGTGCTCGTGTATGTCGTAGCGCACGTCTACCACGTTCACTGGAACGATCACGGCGAAGGCGACCACAACTGGAGGAACAGGCGCGGCATTGCGCGTAAGTCGACCAAGTCGCTGCCTGGTTCCAATTAGAGGTCCTTTGGACGTGGTGCCGGTGCGTGATGACAACAAGCGTGACATGGACAGTGAGAAGCTGAAGCGCCGTAAAAACCTGCAGAGACGGTGAAGACGGAAGGAAAAACAGATGTTGTCGAGACAAGGACCAAAAAGCTCAAACCAGCAGCAGAACAGTCCGTGCAAGCCAAGCTACGTGACTTAAATAAATCTGTTGACTACCTCGAGCCGCTGAAGGTTGAACCTGAATACGTTTCGAAGACTGAAATCGCAGCAAGCACTGAGTTGGAGCAGCAGAACGCTTTCACCCCCCAGCAGCTGAGCGCCGAGAGAGCCGGTCCGCTTAAAGCTGAGCCCGCGCCCGGAGACTACACTGACAATAGAAACGTTCAACCGGAGTACGACGCTGCAACGAACACGCACATCACCTCGAAGACACACCCATTTGATATTCAAGTGGTGAAAAGTCGATTGGAAACTTACGCGACTCGCGTGCGCTTTTCTGGTCTCAGCGTCGAGAACTAGTGACGCCCTGCGCAGCGTGGCAGCTGGACCAAATAGTCCGCAGAAGGTGTGACTGTGAGGATCATCTGGATCATTTGCTGAAGGTGCCAGTACGACTACGACTACGGAACCGTGGACCAAAAAGAAGATCGAGCGCAAGTACCATCTACAACCTGCTACCAGCTAGTAACGAGTTGAAATAATGAAGATGCCGGTGTGATCCACTTCCGACTGAGCAAGCTGCGGCCGCAACTGCTGGTGTGGTCGAAGAAGAACGACAAGTTTCTGGACCAAGTGACGGTGATCACGCGCAACAACAACATGGAATCGGGAACCCGTTTCTAGTAACTACGCTTCGAGTGCTGCCGCGAACGGTTTTCCTGTCGACGTGTTGAACTACACGCGGCACAAGAACATCTCGATCTAGCCACCTGTGGGAGGTGGAGCGGACAAGAGCAGCAGTAACAGCAACACGCTTTTCATCGACTGCAAGGGGCAGGTGTACGATGACCAGTACCGAAGTCTTATCATGGGCCTGCACTGCAAGTACTCGAACCGCATGGTGATGGACAACACCTACGAAAAGTAGCGGAGTTAGTGAGAGGAATGTTTCGTTGGGAGTACAGAGCATGTACCGACGGCAGCCGAAGTGCCTGAAGGACTCGATGGGTGCCGGATTCTACGACGGGTGTGGTGTCGTGGTAGGCAGCTGCGAGGCCTACGAACTGGGTCAGATTCGGCGCTACCTGACGCCCAGACTTTCCACCGGTATATGACGAACTGACTAGTAGCAAAGGTCAAAGCGTCGTGGCACTCACGCAGCCGGCGTGGAACTCGTACGGCCACTTCGTGCTGGACACCCTGAGCAGGATCTACTGGGTGTGGCGCCACCGCCCGTATTTGCTGAAGGACGAGAAAGTCTTCTTCCACATGGGTAAAGTTGATGATGCCTCTGTAAAGTGGTAGTAACCTGCTAGGGTTGCCCACGTGAATGCCGAGCGAGGACCACCAACGGTGGGGCAAGAGAATCAGCGTCGACGCGATCAACTAGTAACAAGAACTGTACGAAGAAGTTCGACAAGTGCCGTGAAAGAGAGATGGGACTGTTAGGTCCGATGGGTACTGAGGTGGCGCCGGGCAGAACTAGTGGCGTGAGTGGCGTGAAAGAGAAAGGTGCGTGTGATCATCACTTGTAGTAAGAAGTTCTAGTGACCTGTCCACGGGCAACGCGTCACTCGGACTTGGCATGGGCCGTGAACGTGCGTATGCCATCGACTACTTCAAGCACTACCACAAGGAGAGCGAGGGTCAGGTGAGAGAGTACTATACGCGTGGGCGAAAGGCGATGTGCACTGCGCTGCGGAACACGAGTTCGATAAACGAGAGACTGCTTGACGGCTGGTGGTAGTAGCGACAAAATTTACTTCCCGACGTCGCACAAGTGCGCGATAAGTGAGTACGGCGTAGATCCGGCGGCGTTGCAGTGGGTGCGACGGACGGTGCTGGCGGGCATGAGCAAGCTGGATACGGAGAGCATGAGTAAAAAGGTGGAGTACATGTATTACCGAACGCGCGAGCACGTGCAAAGTAAGTACCGAACGATTCTGATCGTGCACCGCGACAAGCGCAGCGGTGGCCAGCGCAACATCGTCAACGTCCGAGACGTATTGGGCCTGATGCTGCGTATGACGCGCGATGCCTGCGGCAAGTCGCGGGGTGACGGGCAGGAGCGCGTGCGGATCAACGTGCCCTTTGGAGATTTCGACGACTAGAAGAAAATTGAGATCGATGAGGAGATGAAAAAGAAGATCGTCACTGAGCCGCTAGAGAAAGAGGTGCAGCACGCACTGCGGTCGCGGTACAACGCGTTGCTGACAGGAAATAACGCGCCTGAGTTTCTGAAGAGTGAAAGGGATGGAAAAGGTCAACAACAAACACAAGATGTGCACAAGCTGTTCGAAGGCATTTACGACTCTTCCTCGCGCGACCAGGCTGGTGATGAAAACCGCAAGCTCGCTTGAGGCGGGTAGTGAAGAAGACAACGAGTACGCTCACTCCAACTACGTCTGCGACAAGAAGTGGCGCATCGTCGTCTACAGCGACCACCCGCGCGCGCCTGACGTGCACCAGACCTGCCGGCTTTTCAACAGCTAGTGACATTATCGTGGGTCCGCACGGCGCGGGCCTGACGAACAGCATCTGCTAGTAGGAGCGGCATTCCGTTTGTGGAGCTGCAGCCGCGAGACTACAAGATTGACTTTGAGATACTGCCACCGAAGCTGTTGATGCCGTACATCGGCATACCGGTGGCGCTGCCGAGTGTCGATTTGTTCGAGATGGAGAAAGCGTTGTTGCTGGCGTTGGCGTTGGAGCACTAGTAGCACGTTGCGGACGTTGTGATACGGTGCGCTGAAGGACTTCGACTCCGTGGAGAAACCAGACATGAAGTGCGACGGTGGCGAGGGGAGCTGGAGTGCGTGTGTGAAGAAGCGGGCGGCTACGGTGATCAGTTTAACGCTCACACGGCCGCAGGCGCTGAATAAGTTGAAGCCTGGTGTAGCGGACGAAAAGGTGCACGATCCTGCCAGTGTACCGAAGGGTGCGATGATAAATGCGGATGAAGCGAGGGCTGAGAGGGAAGAGAGAGAGCGGAAAAGAAGTGGAGAGTTAGATCCGGCGGATTTGGTAGGGATGTAACCGAGTACTAAAAAGTTATTTTTTCCGTACAGATTTTTGACTAGTAGTACATACACATAGCACCTTTAGCTTTAGGTTTAGAGTGCGTGAGATCCCGAGAAGTTATTCCATTCCATATCCATACACAGAAATCGATGCGAAAAGAAGTGAATATTTTCCTGACATGTATTTGAAATGTGCCACGGTTTATTCTGACGCCTTGCTAAGTACTTGTTTGCCTTTCTACTATCATCTATAGCTTATATCGATGGGAGCGTTCTTTATGGGCTGCGTAGCATACGCGAGTGAGTGTTGTTCGTACGCGCACATTATCATGGACCGTACTAGCTGCACAATTAAATAGTGACTATCGTACTCGGAATAGAGCAAGTTAATTCGTAACGCAGCCAGCCAGATACATAAGATAGGTATAATTTGCAATACAGTCAATGAGTGAATGAATTCTGCGAGTGTAGTAGAGTAAAAAGTGAGTGAGTGGAATAGTGAGTGACGAGTAGTTTTTTACATAAGCAAGTAAGGACCGTAATTACGACTATGGAGTCACTTCGTCAGTCGAGTCTCGAGCTAGCCGGCTGGGCCACAAACCCAGACGTGCTTTGTATCGAACTGTCGATGTGTTTTTTGATCTTGCAGATCTGCAGGCCTACGGTCCACAATCTGTGTGTGCGACTGCCATTAGCCAAGTTGAATTCGTTACGCGCAACGCATCCGAATACGCTGGCATTCTTGAGTGCAGCAAGTCTCTCCGAGTTCGAGGCGCGCGCTCGCGGCGGTGCAGAGTGCTGGCTCGAGTATTGGAGTTTGCAGCTCGATCGCTTCGTCATCTTCCTTGGAAGCTTTGAGGACGACCGTGTCCTGCGTGGGCACCGTGCTCCGACGGAGAGTACGTCTAGTTTGCAGCCTGCAGCTCGAACTGGAACTCCAACGGCTTCAACAACGAGTGCGACGTCATCGGACAGCAACCAGCAACGGCAGCGGGCACGGCGACTGCCGTACCAGCCTGCAGTGATATTGGTGAGGTGTAATTGTACATGCTTCAATGCGTTGCCCCAAGCGCTAGCGTCGCTAAGAATGCCAATGAATACCTACTACGTCTAAATGACGATGTTTTGGAGCCACGTCTCTATTTCCGACTACGTCATACACATCATATTAAAAACTTTTTTATCATCTGCGAGTTTATATTCTTTTATTTTCAACTGCTTTGTCATTGTCTCTCTCACTCACACCACAGCTCCAAATCGAGGCCTTCATCATCATCCTGACGCTCGCCTGCATCGGCCAGTCGTTTTGGGAGATGGAACAGGGCGGTGCCACCCTGAAAGAGTGGGAGCGCGAGTACACGGACTACGCGGCCTACAGGTTGGCTCGTAGTGCAGGTAACGTCAGGTACAAAAAGAGCGGGTTTATGGCGCGCTACCAGGGGTGGGACTATGTGCCGCGGGAGGGTGAAGATGCTGGTGCGGGTGCTGGTGCAGTTGCAGGTGGAGTGGACACTGGATACAGACTAGTGGATAGCAATGGTGGAAGTAGAGCCAGTGCCAGTGCTGCTAGTGTTGGTGACAGTGCAGATGCAATCGGTGCTGCGAGACCAGCGACTCCCGTGCAGGCAGTGGTCCCAGCCGACGCAAATGAGAGTGCCTTTGGCCTGTAAGAGGCGCGTCTGCTTCTCTGGGCAGCGCTGCAGGGAGCTGCACCGACGGTGGTAACTGCTTGGAACGCGTTTACCGGCGATGGGAGTGATAAGGCGTGGCTGAAGGACAGAAGGGAGTCATCTGCGTCGGACGAACTTTATCACCTTTACAATTAGAATTAAGCATCTGCATGCGTGATAATTCATATTCGAGATCGTGTCTAGAATTAGAATTAATTAGGCCGGTGGGAGGTGTGTACTTTCTTTTCCACAATTCTGACGTTCTTTTCCGATTTGATATAATCAGACTAGTGTGAACTTAATTAGTGCGAACTTACGTGGGGTAAGAGTGCGAACTTATACTTTAGGACGGGTTGAGTGTTTTTTCAGTGTCCAAGAAAGTATGAATTGAAGAATTGAAAACTAGCGTGATGAGTTCTAAGTGCATGCTGTTAGTGTTATCGAAAATTAAACTTTACGATGCTGCTGATTTATGTACTATGCACTAGACTATCGTATGGGACTACTATACGTATCGGTAGGGAAAGGGAACGCGTGGTTACGTGAACGTAACAAGCTGAATTGTTTCCTACGTAAAATGACGCAGTCTTTCACTATAGTAAATAGCAAGAAAGTGAGGTGACCACACAAGGTTAACTTGTACAGATAGGAAAAAACAATAAGCAGAAAGTAGTAGAGCGAGTATAATCAAAAATGTCTTCTCTCCTCTCCTACCTGCCTGGCTACGACTCGCTGCCCTCCGTCAACCCGTTCCGCGGCTCCACCGACATCAATCCGGACGGAACCGGGTTCCGCGGCGCGCCACGCTTTGAGGAACCCGAGTACTTCGGCGTCACGAAGGGCGGCGACCAGTGCACATGCGGCGGCGACGACGAGTAATAAGGCTTAGTGAGGCGTAGTGAAGACCAGGAGTTCAAAGACTTCTTGACGTTCATGACGCCGCCGGAGCAGGAGCGGTATAAGAGAAGAACAGCATTGTAATAATGAGAACATGGAGTTTTCGTACATGCAGTTCAACAAGGTGAAGAACTCGTATGATAATTAGTAAGCAGCAGATGGACGGCGAGTACTGATGATACATGAGCTAGTAGGTCGGATTTGACGAATGCGATGAAGAATTTATTAGTTAAATTCCAGCGGCAGCGCGTGATCGACCAGCAGTTTGGCATCGTGCTGCCAGAGAAGAAGCTCGTGAACCAGGCGATCAACAGCTACAACGTGCGCACGGTCGCGCCCAATTGTGAAATCGGAGCCACTCCGCCGCTGATGCCGGTTAGACCTATAACATTGACGGACCAGCAGCCTGACGAGGACGACACGGCCGAGAGCATGGTGGATCACAGCAGCGGGGGTTAAGCTTATCATAAGGAAGTGATGAGGTGATTAGTTGCGTGAAATAGGTTTCATATTCGTAGGGAAGGCGCAAATGCGCACAAAATTTTGAAACTCCAATTAGAATTAAGTTTAAATTAAGTAAGTTTGAAGACAAGACTTAAGATTTATGCCATTCTTATGGATAGTATAGGTAGACGTAGACATGTATCTATCATGGGAAATATCGCGGTTTATGGGCAAAACGATCGTGAATTACTACTGAGAGAATTTTTAAGGTTAAATTCCTACAACTACGTTGACACTCCACGCCCATTCTTTTGCAGTCGGTTACGGGACTAGTTTTTTTTCCTTATCTTTTCCAGAGTTCATCCATCTAAAGCAAAACAAAAGTCAAAATGTCTCTGTTGGCGGCTCGACCCGCTAACGTTGGTGGCTTCCAGCCTATGTCACGTGCGAGCCGCAGTTTGAAGAACGACACGCTGCAGTTTCAGCCGGTCTTGAAAGAGTTCCAGCCAACGTACGCTTTTTACGAGAACGATGGTGGTGCGGCTCCAGGTTTGCAGCCGACGGTGTCGAACTTGAAAAATACATTTTCATTGAACGCCGCTAGTACGACCACCAGCGAGGTTGAAGTCATGAACAGCATGAACGTGATGAACAAGAACAACACCGGCAGTTCGATAGTGAGCTCACGGCCGGTCACTGTTGCCACGTTGGCGTCGCAGTCTCAGCAGGTTCAGCCGCAGTCTAATCTTCAGATTACCGCGTCGAAGGCGGGCTCGAGCAGCGCGGGTGGAGCGGTGGCAAGTACGTCTTCCACTGCAACTGCTACAAATCGGGCGCAAAACTTTAGGAACGTGGATTTGAGCAACAGCTTGAGCAAGTCTGCTACTGAAGACCAGTACGCGGCGTTGGATCCGGTCAAGCTGGCGGCGCAAGGTGAGTATTAACTAGTCTGTCGATTTCCTTTTGTTTTATGAGTGATTAGATTTAGTTATAGTTTATCTTTATGTTATATTTCTTTTTCTTAGTTCTACAATTACAAGTGAACTAGGACTTCAACTTCGACTGCTGAATACTGCTTTGCTCATGATGACAAAACTTGCTATTTCTGACACCTCTAATCGTAGAGACGTCAGTTTCGATGCGAAATTTGCCTTACGGCACAAGTTATCCCTGTCTGATGAAGACGATTACCTTTTTGATGATGTTCGTGCTATTTATTTCTCAACCTACGCTACTCCTTCTCATGATGACAAAACTTGCTATTTCTGACACCTCTAATCGTAGAGACGTTAGTTTCGATGCGAAATATGCCTTACGGCACAAGTTATCCCTGTCTGATAAAAATAATTTTTATGGATGCGTACACTTTTACTCACTTTCAGTCGCGCAGTCGCTTATCTTGCAGAAACAGGAGCTGAAATTTTTGCAGAACGACGTAGCACAGAAAAAGTCACAGTGAGTTACCTTGTTTTACTTCATTCTGAATTAAGCTACATACCGCACATTAGAGTCGCTGTGTCCAACCTCAAGTGTGGTTACGGCGCTAAATGTTGCGAATAGTGAACAGGTCGTTTTATTTCTCAGTTATCGCGTTACAGTCGTGACTACTGTGATCGCAACGGCGTACATCAACAATCATTTTTACGATATAATTTTGCGGCGCACATTTTTTCTTACCACTTGCGATAATTGTTAGAAAGTGTATCCAGTAATAAAAATTAATTTACGTGAATTAATGACGAGTTTTTTGAACGCTACTAGTAAGAAAAAACTTACATAAAGACGAAATTTTAGAAGGCAGAAAATTACGAAGAATAGAATAAAAATTCGGGACAACTTATGATCTAGTGCACATTTTTTCTTACCACTCGCGATAATTCAAGAAATCTCTATCCAGCAATAAAATCTTATCGCTATGAATTTTTGGTGAATTTTTTGAACGTAGCCAGTGAGAAAAAAGTTGCATAAATTAAACATGAATTTTATTACTAAAATTCATTGTTATTAATACTACAGGATGAAGTCAACCACCATCAAGCTCGACAAGCTGAAGAAGCGCAGCCTTAACGGGCACGACTTCAAAAGCCAGGATTTGAAGCTGCAGCAGCAGCTCGACGCAAACAAGGTCGCCGAAAACACGGTGAACGGTCTGGTGCGGCAGAACCAGAAGAGCCAGCAGGAGGTGGACAACTTGCGCACGGACTTCAACCACCTGAAGGAAGCGTACGAAAACGAGACGCGCGAGGTCGAGCAGGCCAAGCAGGACATTGCTGAGTTGAGGCGGCGACTGACGCTGATGCAGCGGGAGAAAATAGAGATGGGCAACCGGCTGCGGAGTACGAAGATCGCGCAGGAGCTGGTGGAAGAGCGGTACAAGGACTTGGAACGGCGCAACATCGCGATGAAGCAGGCGATGACAAATGCAGTGACTGTGGGGATGGCGAAGTAAGTAACTAGTTTCTGTTCTTTCGGAATCGGAAGTTTCGGGCGTGTGAAGTTGATCGGGTGAACTAGGTCGACTCATTGGACAGTAGAATAGAATAGTGCATTGGTATACAAGAAATGCGGGAGGCGAGTGTCAACGTACACGGGAGAATCGGATATGAACTTGAACTAGATGATCCTTTCCGCAGTACATTAAGTATGAACTTAAAGTTTCTTTAGCTTTTCGAATTATATTTGTACGATACAACGAGTACGTGATGTAAGTGTGACTGCCTGCCTTTTTTTTTATGTCACGTGGGTGCTTTTCCGTTTCTCTATACCGGTGCGCTGCTCTCGTGATGACAAAACTTGCTATTTCTGACACCTCTAATCGTAGAGACGTCAGTTTCGATGCGAAATTAGCCTTACGGCACAAGTTATCCCTGTCTGACAGACCTTGCACTTCTTTTTAACTCTAGCTTTCAAAAATTTGTATGTTTGTGTACGTGTGTTGAAGTGGATGATACTTTTACGGATATCAATTTAACTAAGTAAGTGTAACAACTTCTTCAAATGATCTTTTTATAGAGGGGGAAGGTATCGTATTCGAGCAGAGAGTAGCTCCAAACTTAGACGTAATCAGTGGACAACGTAATCTCTATCAGCAAAGGATAAAAAAGGAAATAAAAAAGATGGGCGGCAAAGGCAAGGGCAAAGGCAAGGGCAAGGGCGACGGCAAGAAGGGCGACGGCAAGAAGGGGAAGGGCGGCGGGAAGGGCTATGACGACTATGGAAAAGGCATGGGAAAGAAGGGCGACGGCAAAAAGGGCGGTGTCAAGAAAGGCAGTTCCCTGAGCAGCAGTATCTTCGCCGCCGGTATGAGCGGTTTCGGCTTTGGCGCGGCTGAGAAGGGTTCGAAGGGCAAAGGAAAGGGAAATGGTTTGAAGGGCGGTGACGACAGAGATAGTAAGGGAAAAGGTAAGGGCAAGGACGGCGGTAAAGGTGATAAAGGGAAGGGCAAAGGCAAGGACAGCGACAAGGGTAAGGGCAAAGGCAAGGATAGTGGCAAAGGTAGTGGCAAGAAGGGCAGCGGAAAGGGCGACAAGGGCGGCGGAAAAGGCAGTTCGAAGGGCGGCAAAGGTAGTGGAAAAGGTAGTGGAAAGGGCAGCGGAAAAGGCAAGGGCGGCAGCTCCTACGAGGGTCTCTCCGGGCGCGAGCGGAAACTTGCGAAGAAGTCCGGGCGTCGCGCTGCGCAGCTGAAGCGCGAAGACGCGAAAGCGGACGCTGAAGCCGACTACTTCTGGGAGTGCGCGGAGAAAGCGAAGGAGTCTGGTTCTGGTAGTAAAGCTAGTAAGAAGTCGAAGTCGAATGACAGCAAGGCGTCTCTGAAGGACAGCCGTCGCGAGAGCGGCCTGCCCGCCACCGCCGACGGGCGATCCGTAGCTGAACTGTTTGGCGCGCAAACAACGGCGGGCATCAACTTCGCGCAGTATGATGCGATCAAGGTACACCGCGCCGGATCGCACGCGCAGGTGGGCGAAGGCAAGACGCCGGCTCTAAATTCGTTCCAGCAGCTGGCGGACGCGCAGTAGAACGGAGGTGGTGGCGGAGGACTGTCGCCCATCGACGAAGATGCTGGGGGCGCCGGCAGCAAGAAGGGCAAGGGCAAAAAAGGCAAGAAGGGGCCGAAGAAGTCCTCATGGGCGGATTCACCCGGCGACGACTCGCCTGCTTCTACCGCTAAGGACGCGAAAGACGCTGCTAATGACACCGCTGGTTTCATGAAGATCCCCGACTTCGCCTTGAAAAACCTGCTGGATAAAAAGCGCATGCACTACACCACGCCTACGCCCGTGCAGAAGCACACGATTCCGTTGTGATTGAAAGGGGTGGATGTGATTGCGTGTGCGCAGACGGGTAGCGGAAAGACGGTGGCGTTTTTGTTGCCGCTGATCACGGCGATCTACGACGAAAGCTAGTAAGAAGCTCTACGAGAAGAAGATATGAAAGGAATTCGACGCGGAGTACGACAGCCCCTGCCAGCCGGCCGCGCTCGTGCTGGCACCCACTAGGGAATTGGCCATCCAGATCGAGCAGGAGTGCGCGAAGCTGTGCTTCGGCGCGCCGCCGCCGTCCTACGTTTCGGGTTAGTGACACGCGCTGGTGCGCGCTGGCGTACGGCGGCGCGAGCTGACGCGCGCAGCTCGCGTCGCTCGCGGGCGGCGTTGCGGTGCTGGTGGCCACGCCGGGTCGGCTGTGTGACTACCTGGAGCGGGACCTGGTGGGACTGAAGCTGTGCCGCTTCCTGGTGCTGGACGAGGCGGACCGGATGCTGGACATGGGTGAGAATGGGATACTTACCTTAACTTACTGCTAGCCTAGTGCTATATGGAGATGGATTTGGTTTACGTTTATTGCTACCTGCTTCAATGGGGGGGTACTTATTTTTTCTGGTTGTATGTCCGGTTAAAAATCATTTATTGACATATTTCCTATTGGTATACTAAGAGCATGGTTAAAGTCACTACTATGACAAAAAGTTTTTTTAAAACTCATAATCCCTCTATCGCCCCCACGCCTCTTACACTACGCTCGTTGGTCTCGATATTGCTAAAGTCCCATAATAACAAAATCTTTTTCGGTTATTTCACAAACATCATGACATATCTCAATCTCTCCACAGGTTTCGAACCCCAGCTGCGGCGCATCTGCGAGTCCGGCGACCTGTCCGACAGCGCGGACCGACAAACCATGATGTTCAGCGCCACCTTCGCCGACAACGTCCGCGCCGTCGCGCAGAAGTACCTGAAGTCCAAGTTTGCCCGCGTCGAGGTGGGCCGCGTGGGCAGCAGCATCAAGAGCATCTGGCAGGAGCTTGTGTATGTGGAGAAACCTGGAAACAAGAAGCTGAAGCTGGACGCGCTAGTCGAGCTGTTGTTAGGCAAGGACTCGAAGTCGATTGTTAAGGCTTGGAAGGGCAAGAACGGCCCGCGTCTGGAGCGAACCATCGTGTTCACGCAGAAGAAAGCAACGGCTACGCTGGTGAAGAGGATGCTGACGAGAGACCACTACGTGCTGTGCGAAGACATCCACGGTGACCGGTCGCAGGCCCAGCGCGAAGCTGCGCTCTAGAAGTTCAAGGAGGGCGACGTCGACGTGCTCGTGGCCACGGACGTAGCCGCACGAGGACTCGATGTACCCGACGTCGCGCACGTGGTGCAGTTCGACCTGCCGGTGTCGGCCGAGGACTTTGACTCCTACGTGCACCGCATCGGGCGGACGGGACGCGCGGGGAAGGAAGGGCGCGCGAGCGCGTTCTACGTGCCGGGCTACGAGCCCAAGGGTGTGGGCAACGAGTCGCTGGCGGGTGACCTGCGACGCATCTTTGAAGAGAACGACTGTCCGCTGCCTAGGTGGTTCCCTGGCGGAGGCACGAAAGTGACTAGTAAGAAGGGCGACGGAAAGAAAGGCGCTGAGAAGGGTAAGAAGGGCGCTAGCGCCAAGATCGCCGAAGAAGAGAAGGTCGCTGAGAAGGCGAAAGCTGACAAGGGAAAGGCGAAGAAGGAGAGCAAGAAGGAGGTCGTTGAGAAGTAGACGCCTAAGAAGGAGTCACCGAAGAAGGAGTCAAAAAACAAAAAGGGTGAGGGTAAGAAAGCCAAGGAGTCACAGTCAGAGAAGAAGAGCGAGAAGAAGGAGGAACCGAAGAGCGGCAAGAAAGAGGAGCCGAAAAAAAGCGACAAGAAGAGCGGCAAGAAAGAGGAGCCGAAAGAGGAGGTAGTCGAGCTGACTGTGTCGCAGAAAAAGCGCTTGAAGAAGAAGGAAGCTGAAGCCAAGAAGACGTCTGAGGCGGAGTCTCCCAAGTCTATTAAGAAGGAAAAAGACGAAAGCACGAAGAAGTCGGATAAGATGAACAAGAAAGAGTCGACCGAAAAAGCTGAGGCAAGCAAGAAGGGTGAGGGCAAAAAGAAGAAGGGCGAAGCCAAGAAGGACGAAGCTAAGCCTAAGCCTAAGGAGGAAAAGACTGAGGGCGTCGAGCTGAGCAAGTCGCAGAAGCAGCGTCTGAAAAAGAAGGAGGCCGAGTCTGCTGCAGTAGATGCGGACAAGAAACCTTCGAAGAAGGACGAAGCTAAGGGTAAGGGCAAGGATAGTAAGAAGGAGGACATTCTTAATCAAATCATTGACTGAGTGCCACTTTCAAAGTGAGAAAAGGCGCGCCTGAAAAAAGAAGTAAAGAAGGACGACGAGGATAGAATGGAGAAAGGGAAAGGAGAGGCTCAGGGTGACGCGCCACTTTCCAAGTCACAGAAGGAGCGACTGAAAAAGAAGGAGAAGGAAGCGTAGAAGAAGGCGGCTGCCGCTGAGTCTGAGAAGGGTGAGAAATAGGACAGCAAGAAGGGTGACGGCAAGAAGGACAAGAAAGGTGAGGGCAAGAAGGCGAAGGAGTCTGAGAAAAAGTCTGCTGACAATGAGGCTTCTACTGAGAAGAAGGGCGACAAGAAGGACGGTAAGAAGGGCAAGAGTAAGGGTAGGGGCAAGGGTGAATGGTCGGACGTCGATGACGATACTCCTCGGAATGCGAAGAAGGCAGATTCGAAGAAGTCTGACGCAAAGAAGGGCGAAAAGGGAAAGGGCAGCGGAAAGAAGCCCAAGAAAGGTGGCGAAGGTGCAAGTGCAGAAGCGGGTTCTGCGACAGGAGGTTCGAAAGATGGCGACGGCGAGGCGTCGTCTGCGAAGAAGAAACGTGGCAAGAAAGCTAGTGCCCAGGGCGGTGGGACTGGTGGGGATTAAGCCTTGCTCTTGATTTGTTGAAGTGAAACTGTTTGGTTGCGCTAACGAGATTTTGGTCGGTGTTAGATTGTCAAATGCATAGTTTCGAATGAAAGCTGCAGCTGGGGATTTCTGTTTCATCAAACAAATGTGCGAATGCAACGTGATGCTATTGATAACGATGATGTTTGATATTCATAGAACCTGATACATCAATAGCCTATTGCAATTGATTTACGACTTTGAGTCAATATCATGTCCATGTGGATATGCATGTTATGCTTTTTCGACGTCGGGTAAGGGATGGGTCGGTCGCTTGCACTTGGGCATGTGTCGTGTTTTGGGTAAGCTTATTTTGGGCGCGCTCTCTTTATGTTTTACATTGAATTTGTAATTTCGTACCCTCTACACTACTTTTAAATTATGTAAAACGAGCACCTGCCGCCTTGCGACGGTGACGGAATTATATACGGTAGTTCGTCTTGTAGTTGTGTAGAGCTATTCAGTGTAGTGTAGGTTTCAACAAATCAAGAGGGACATCAGCTAAGATGCGGTTGCGCGCCGTGCCTCGCGTCGCGCTGCGACTGCTCGCGCTGCCGATGCTGACACTTCTGTTAGGCGTCGCAGCCATACCAGGCGCCTACTCCATCGACGAGGCGGCTGAGATCAACGTCGTTGATTTGGATGAAACCAATTTTGATCAGGTGGTAGGCAGTGATCCAAACACGGCCTACTTCGTCATGTTCCACGTTAATTGGTGCGGGATTTGCAAGAAAACCTTACCGCATTTCCTGGAAGCGACGAAAGCGAAGTATGCGCTTGGCGCGAACGCGACAACGGCTGCAGCTGGCGGCTACGACAAGATTGTGTATGGGCATTACGACGCGACTGATGACAAAGCGGTGGTGCGGCGGTTCGGGATTAGGGGGTACCCGTCGATTCTGTACTGGGACGCTGGAGCAGCGATTGATAAGGAGAGCAGCAGGGAGTTCAGGGGTGAGTTTTGTTGAGCTTCGGTACGGTACGATGTGGCTGAAAATGTATTCTGCTTCATTGGGGTAGGCGTATTTTTGGCACTGGGTTTTTGAGTACTTACTAAAAGAAGCACCCGAAGACGACCACGGTTCGCTCGCACACCACGAAAATATCCTTCTACGAAAAAAGTGTTTTTGCATCGTTCCATCCATTCTCATCCATTCCGACTTCAGGCACCCGCAACGCCGCCGGCTTCCACCGATATATCGAGAAGATGAACCGAAAACCCGTCGTCCAGCCCGTGTCCGACTTCTCGCAGCTGCAGAAAGCCATGAAGGACGAGCCGTTCACGGGCTACGTCTACGTAGCAAAGGACGGCGCGGAGAGCAGTGTGCCCGCTGAGGTGCAGAAATTCGCTAAAAACAAGCGGGACTTACACAGCTTCTTCGTGGCGAAGCCGGGTGAGTTAGTTAGTGGATCGTGTTTAGGTTTAACCTGCCTCATTCAGCAGGGTGAGGTCTTATGAAAATTTCAAATATCTCGTTGCTCAACCTACACAAATGGCGAAGACCACAGCGTTGGCGTTGGACCTCATGCTGTTACTTTCCGACGCATTCACGATTACGATGTTTCCGCTAAAATGGCACACCGGTGCTAATCGACTAAACATAAGTACTTAACTAATCAAAATTTTTTCCTTATTCTAGGCCTCATCCCTGGCGAGCTCTCTAAAGAAGGCTTTTACGCCGTGACCGCCGAACACCATCACATCTCGAGGCAAGTCGAGGTCGTTCCGTTTCCGGCGTCATCATTGGAGTCGTACGAGGAGATCGAAAAGCACTTCACCAACAACAAGTTCCCCGGCGTGTGGCAGATTTCTGATACCAACTTCTACGAGTTCACGCACAGCGCCGGGGTGCCGACGATATCGATCGTGCTGGACCTGTCCACGCAGAGGAAGGAGAATGACGCGATCCTCGAGCAGGTCAAAAGTGTTGTGGCCAACCGGGGCTTCCACGTCGGCGTGATCGACGGCGTGGCGTGGAGCGAGAGTCTCAAGGACTTCTCCATCTTCAAGCACGAGCTGCCGCGGGTGCTGATCACGGTGGACGACTTCACGCAGTGGTACGAGGACAAGGACCTTTTGTCGCTCGAGGCCGTGCTGTCAGTGGCCAAGGACTCGAAAACGGTTGTGAAGGAGTACAAGGATCTGCCGGCGCACGAGGGCCTCAAAAGGGCGTTGTTAGAGGACTACATCGGCGGCAGCTTCCTGATCTACGGACAGTCGCGCAACCAGTACAGCAAGGCGATGTGGTACGTGCGAGAGTTCAGTCGCTTCAGCTACGAGTGGTTCCTGTACGCGCAGACGGGCCCGGTGCCGATGGGGGCGTTCACACTTGTGGTGGTGGGGCTGGTTGCCTTCTTCCTCTTCGCAATTTACGTGTCCTACCTGATCGTGCGGGCGGTGGTGACGAGCTTTTTTGAATCAGATGAAGAAGGAGCAGAGACTGGGAGCAGTAACGCAGGTAGCCCGGACGACAATGGGAAGGCGGTGCCTGGCGCGATGAAGAAAACGCAGTAAGCGGAGTGATAGGAGACAAGGAGACAGATGGGAGATGATGGGTTGCGATTGTGATACAAAGATAGATTGTAATACCTGTTGTGCATACTATACCATTGAGTTCTGTTAGTGAGAGGTACAGCGACTAAGAGCTGTATCTACTTTTCAGGCGTTCTTCAAAGCTAAGTACTGGAATGCGCCGCGGTTTTTGATTTTTAATTTTAGTACAGATAGGACGAGTCTACTGTACATGTGAGCCAGGGGTTACTGCGTTTTAGGTTTTATAAGCGAAAGTTTTGACATTGACTTATTTTTATACCTGATGGCTCTAGTATCGGTGAAAGACGATAGCGCTAGGAAGCGAATCAATATCAATTCTACAAACCTTAGACCTTGAACTTGGAGTCTTACTATTTGATCTTCTTATATTGAAGTGCGGTATGTTTTTCTGTCCAGTCTATAACTATAACCAGGTTTTGTGCCACAATAGTGTCAGTGTGTGGTGCTGGTTCGGTCGTAGTTCCAGGAATGCGCTTTCGCATGTCTCTATCGTGCGCGTGTATCTGTATCCAGATTAACATGACTTACGTAAAAAGGGAATCCGTGATGCATAGATTTTCGACTAAAGCTGAGAACCAATATGTTGCATTCATGAAACAAAGACTTGTACATACCATCGATTTAAATTGTTAACACGGTTTTGTAGCGTAGTTATTTATGATGAAGTTGTTTTGAAGTAACGTAAGGAACGGGAGGTGGAACTGGAAGCATCAAGAAACATAATATCCACTTTTGTAACATAAATAATAAATATCATGTCCTTGATGCTGCTGTTGCAGCGGCTCACACGTTCGCTTTCTTTTGCGGCGCTTGCGCTGTTCGTGAGCAGTGCCAGTGTTTGTTCTGGTTCCGGTTTTGTTAACGCAAAAATCATATACCCCTATTCGGACGCGTTTTTCGAGGACTCGTCGGCGTGTTCGCGCCTGCCTACCAACCTGACCACTGTGCGCGCGAGTGCAGCCGACGCACCGCACGTGTGACGCCGGCACGCGCGCGAGGATGTGTTGCTGCAGGACGCCCACTTTGCATCGGCGGTGACGCTTGGCGAGGAGCGCGAGCACTCGAATTTGAACTCAGTTTTCGGCGCCGAGGAGCGCGAGTTTCTGAACTCAGTGTAGGGACAACGGTTCGACTGGCGCAAGGACGGCGACCCGGGTCTGAGGCTGACGATGGACCGTAACGAAAAATCGAGTAGCAACAACGGGGCCTGTCCGGGTGCGTGTTGGTGATTTGCGATAACGTCGATGCTCAGCGACAGGCTGTGAATCATGCGACGGGGGCAGTTTCCGGAGGTGAACCTCTCGCCCCAGCAGCTGCTGACGTGTTAGTGACTATAAGTGACGAGAGCACGCGGAAAGCGTCGGATCTGACAGTAGGAGAGTCACAGGTTCAGGTGCAGGTTCGTTGGATGGCAGTGTTCTCGGCGGGTGCACCGGTGGCGGTTGACTGCTGCACGCGCTGCAGTTTGTGTACGACCGCGGCGGAATCGTCGACGAAACCTGTGTTGGCTACAAAAGCACAGGGTGGGACAAAGGCGAGGTGTGTCTGCAGACGCAGAAAACGTGCAGCACGTGCGACGCGGGGGGCAGCTGCTTCATTCCGGACTTCTACTACACGTACGAGCTGGCTGGGTACGGGGTGGTGCCTGGTGCTGGTGCTGGTGCCTTCGGCGGTACGTGGAGCAAACACACAGAGGCGCTCATGCGGCTGGAGATCTACCAGTATGGACCTATCGCGTGCAACCTGCAGTACTTCGATGAACTGCGCAAGTTCAGACGCCATGAGGCGCGCGCCTTCGGCGACCGACTGGACCTGTACTTCGAGTCGCTTCACAACGCGTCTTCTGCGGGTGTAGATGGCTTTACTGATTCTTGAAAGGCTTAAAATGGAGCCTACCACGCAGTCGAAGTGGCCGGATGGGGTGCACGGCGGCATGCCCCCGACTACGTTGACAAGACTTGGCACTTCCGCAACTCTGCAGGTACCTACTGGGGTCACGACGGGTGGGCCAAGGTGTGAAGGGGTGTGAACGCCCTGCAAATCGAAACCCACTGCGTCTACGGCGACATGAAGAACATTGACGACAGCCGGGTGCACTTTGCGGAGGATGCGTTTTGAATTCCAGCTGAGGATGCACAGGTTCAGTAAAACTAGGTAAAAAAGGTCGAAGACGAAATAGTCAAAGAGCTCGAGGAAGTGGAAGTTTTGCTGCCCTCGGGTGAAGCTGTCTCCGAATCAGTCTCTGTCCCTTCAGATCAAGGTGAAGTTGAAGGTGATCTGTCTGCTCGTCAGCGTCACAGCCGCTTCGCCCAGACCGAGCTCGCGCAGCTGTAGCGGTACAAGGCGAGCGAGTTGCGCGCTGCCGCGTCGCACTAGTGAGTGAGTCTAGTAATGCACCTTTGTGCACGTCGTTCACTGACACGTGCAGCTACGACCCTAGGTGCATGTGCGAGCAGCGCGTCGGCAAGGCGGACGCGAGCACGGGACTGTACCGGACGACACGGGTGCCGCCGACGCACTACTTGCTGCAGTCGAAGTACAAGGATCATGATAAAGCGCAAGACGAAGCGTCCCAAAAGGAGCAGGAAAAATTGGAGAAGGAGCACGGAGTGCACCCGCCTGTCGGACCGGACGGGAGAGGTGCAGTCGATCCGCGTCCGTGCTTCGTGTGCCTTGGCTCGCCAGAGCTGTCACTTGCGCTGAGTCTGGGCGCTGAACCGCCTATGAATCCCGTAGATAGCGAGTTGCTGCCTCAGCTGGGAGGTAGAACGGACCAGGTGCTGCGCCCTGTTCCTCGCGGTTGGGACTGGCGAAACGTGCCTCTGTCGCACTTTCCAAATCTTGGGGCTGGGTCTGGCAGGAAGGATAAGGAGATGACAATCTCTATCGCTTCGTGGACGCGAAACCAGCACATTCCGACGTACTGTGGCAGCTGCTGGGCGCACAGTTCGACCTCGGCCTTCGCAGACAGGTTGCAGCTGGCGCGTCTGTACTCAGCTGATCGCGCTGCTGAGGATAGCGACGATGAGGGTGAGGGTGATGAAGATGAAGACGCTGTCAACGCTCGTCTCTACTCTCCCTCGTTGACTCTCTCGGTGCAGGCAAACGTAAACTGCCGCAAGGGCGGAGACTGCGGTGGTGGCAGCGCCGTGGACGTCTATGATTTTGCGACCAAAGTTGGCATTCCAGACGAGACATGCAGAAGCTACACAGCGCAGAACGCGGCTCAGGCGCACTACGTGCCAGCTACGTCACAGGACGTGACTAATTCAGCCTGAGTTGTACCGGAGTTCCCGATGCGCGACATCAACCTCGTGCGACCGCCGGCGTACTACAATCAGTCGCAGTACAGCGACTTCTACTCGATGGTCAAGTCCCAAGACAGTGAACTCCCCTCACCGTGGAGCAAAAAACACTGACAGGATGCCTCGTTCCTGTGTCCCGCTGTGCACCACTGCATGGACTGCGAGAACCTTTCCTGTAAGCCGGTTGACAGATATACGGCCTACTTTGCGAATGGGTTCGGAGCGATCTATAAGAACGCAGACATGATGAAGCTGGAAATCTTCGCGCGGGGACCGATCGTGTGCTCGATCATGAGCACGCCACTTATGGACGACTTCTACGGGAAGCGGTGACAGTCTCAGTGACTTAATAGTGGTGAAGGCACCATCTTCCAAGAGCGCATGACGGAGGCAGATGTGGAGCTGAATCATGACATATCGCTATCGGGCTTCGGCGTCGGGCGGAAGCGACAGCTGCTGGGATACGACGCGAAGGTCGACGGTGGGCCAGCAGAGGCGCCGGTTGAGTACTGGCTGGTGCGGAATAGCTGGGGCAGTTACTGGGGAGACTGGGGGCATATGCGGATACGCGCGCACAAGTCGAACAACGGAGTGGAAAGGACTTGCTGGTACGCGCTGACGAGTGGGGATGTGAGCGGGGATAAGGATAGTGGTGAGAAGAATAAGGAGGGTAATGTGAAGTTACAACGACGCCAGGTGCAGAATGTGAACGAGCGATTTCACGTGGTGGCATAAGTGTGAGCGGGAGTTCTGAGAGTGCAAGTGTGAATAAGGAAAGTGACTGTTGTTTGATGTTTTGTACTAGGAAACAGCTGTTGATTAGTGATAGTTCCTGTTGTTGAAGACGTGAGCTAATGAGATTGAATGTGGACTATGTGTTCCTCGTGCGACTTTCAAGGCGAAAGGCTGTACAGATAATTTGTTGAGACCAGAAGAGCAAAAGAGTTGTTTGCCTGTGTGACTACACATACACTGAGCATGTACTATAGAATCGGTGATAGCTCGAGGGAGTGTCGGTATTTTGGTTTTGCCGTTTGGTTTGTGCGAACGCACTGCTGGCAATCGTGTTGAGATGGTGAGATCGGATGACTGAGGAATGTTCTTAAATCTTATCTAGTGACAAGTTGTTGTGCTTAAATAGTACTTGATGCAGCAACAGCTGGCGTCGTTCTGTGTCACTTTTTCGTTTCTGCCTTTAGTCATTGCCGTCGGACCACGTTGTGTTATTTTGTTGTGTGTTCGTAGCTTCTGCTACCTAGTCGTATTTAATTGGTTTCGTAAGGTAAGTACTCACTGGGTCATTCGAATCTACTTATCTAACATTTATTTTAAATAACCGGACGACCGCGAACAGAGGAGGCGTAGGAGCTATAGATATACATATAGTCGTTAGTAGTATAGTAGTTTAATAAGTAGAATAGAGGTGGTTGTAGTGTGTAGTGTAGCTC
>JACLAC010006659.1_pt1 | contig 22726 bp, 10 predicted proteins | sample 8027881 | NCBI WGS metagenome assembly JACLAC01 (sample SAMN15725517, study PRJNA655200) | protist metagenome | isolation source: fluorescence activated cell sorting (FACS) single amplified genomes of... | place: Spain: Blaines Bay Microbial Observatory, Mediterranean Sea | collected 2016-01-19 | reverse complement strand
GCTTACAGCGCTCGTATTGGCCGCGCTTCATGGTCATACAAATGTAGTAAAATTGTTGTTGGCAAAAGGTGCAGACATAAATGCGTTCACAGGAGACGGGCAAACCGCGCTGATGTCTGCCGTTCACAAAAACCACCCCATTGTAGTGGAACATCTTTTACAGAGCGGTGCCGACCCCAGCATTGCACCGCACATTGGCGGCCATGCATTGCACCTTGCAAAATCACTTGGCTTTCAGAAAGTCATAAAGGTATTCCAGAAAGCTGGTATCTCTGAGAAGAACATTAGCGAAATCAAAGTCGATTACATCCGATACAATGCATTCTGCTCGCAAATGGCCTTTGAAGGCCAAATCGTTTCACCAGACAAACAGATTGGGCCTTCGCAAATTTGGTTCGAAACTGTCTGCCCCAACCGTATTACTGTCGATGGGCAGAAATTTTCGTACACCCTTGGGGATGAGACTGGAGCGGTCTTGCAGATCCTCCCCTCCAAATTTCAACTGGACGCTGGTAAGCGCAACGCCGCTGCAACCTCAAAATCATCGCTCATATACATTACAGAATACTTCCCTGAAGAGGACGAGGCAAAATATTCTGGAGAGACCTTATTCACTGCCGCAGAAAAGAACAGCCTGCCAACCATGGAATTTCTCCTCAAGAAAACTGTAAATGTAAATAAACTTGATAAGAAAGGTCAGACTGCGATGATTGTAGCAGCGTCAATGGGCCATGAAGACATAGTGAAAGTTCTTTTTCAGTCAGGTGCTGATATAAACGTCATGACGCCCAATGGAGACACTGCAATGTCCCGAGCTGTGCAAAAGGACAAACCCAATGTTGTGAAACTACTTTTGTTACAGGGCGCCGATCCAAATAAACTTGATAAGAAAGGTCAGACTGCGATGATTGTAGCAGCTGCCATGGGACATGAAGACATAGTAAAAGTTCTTTTTCAGGCAGGTGCTGACATAAACGCAATGACGCCCAATGGACACACTGCATTGTTCCGAGCCGTACAAAAGGACAAGCCGAATATTGTGAAACTACTTTTATTACAGGGCGCCGATCCCACCCTTGCCGCGGCGGCGGGAGGCACACCGTTGCACCTGGCAATTTCATTCAAATCCAAGCATATCATCGAGATTTTTTCAAGTGCTGGAATTAAAACAGCAAAAAAGAGCGCCCGCGACATCGCACTGGACCAGAACACTTATGCGGGATTCCGAAATTGGAAGGGGTTCGTACAAGAGACTCGTGGGCGTCCGTTGGCTCATAGGCATATCGCTCAGTTTATCGCCCTTGGTAATGAAACGAATTCGAACTAAATTTTTAAAATATAGTTTGTACTTTGAAAGAAAGGATGTACTGTACTTTCTATGTATAGACTATTCACTTCAGATCCGCCCCTTATTTTGTTCTAGTACCGGTAGGTAGTTAAGAGGGAGAAAGATTCCGCCCCTTCTTCTTTTTTGGCTCGAGACATCTTCACGACTCCCTGCCTAATTTTATGACGACTATTCATACGCGCTCAGACTTCCTTCGTAGAGGTTAAATTGAGAGAGAGAGAGAGAGAGAAAGAGAGACGATTTACACGGCTCGTCTTTCTGCTAGTCGCTGTTGATGGGCGCACTGGAACCTGCATTGGCTGTGGGACATGCCGCCATATTGCTGCCTCTCGAATTTTTCGACGACAGTTTGCACTTGACGGTCTTGGCTTCCGTGGCTGCTTGTCCGTTCCACCTCTTGCGGCGTCGTGCAAGCGCGGCGGCCTCGTGTTCGACGACAACGATGTCGATTCTTCCATTCTCCTCTTCTTCGTCGTCTTTGGCTACATTTTGTACCATCTTCTTTCCGTTCTCTGAGATTCGAGATGACGACAGCCCAGACGCATTTGACCTTTGCTTTCTCCCAGTATATAATCTTTTGGATGCCCGCTTTGCAAATGCTTCATTCCATCCCATCCGCCTTATTTTTACCGTCGATGAGTTACATTTCTGTTTAGAGCCAACATTTACACCCGGCTCGACTTTGGCCCCCCTAGGCGTTTGTTGAATAACATCATTTATGTGTTTTTTGCTGTACTTTATGGAGGTCGAAGTTACTGTAATATTGGTGCTGTCATCTTCATCTTTCAGCATGTTAGGGGTCACATTTTGTAAATTTAAAGGAATGCAATAGGCTGTAGATAATTCTTGGCCATCACCTGGCTGCCCTTTTGACTTCTGTAGGTCCTGAAATGTTTTCAAGGAATGGCTCAGTTTTGACACCCATTTGACACATGCTTCAGCACTAGGAGCACGAAGTGTGAGTTTCTTTATCCGACCGTACACTACGAAAAATTTAGGATGGTTTGTCGGTTTGACATTGATGATATCCTCAAAATGCACTCCTTTCATGAGATTTTTATTTCTACTGCTTGCATAACGCAAACAATAGTTGTGATCGTCAACCCAGAAGAAACGCTCAACGAAGGAGCGGGAACTGAGGGCGCTCTTTTGTTGTTTGAGTTTGTACAAAACCCCTGAGCATGGCGATTCGGTGAGTTCAGTGTCGCTACTAATAGCTTTCTTTTGACGTTTTCCCTCTACAGTAGGGCCAAGCACGTAATCAAGGAGAAACCCTGCCATCAAAATGTAACAATTTCAAGTGGGAGCACACTGCTTTAAATATTATTCGACTCTTTGGGAAGTTTCATAAAGAAATCAGAAAAACAATTACAAAAGTAAGAAGGGTAACCCATGTTTTTTAGGGAATGGGAGTCTATTTAAATTAATTGCGTGTGTCAAGAAGAGAGACTTTTTATCATCACGTACGTTGATGAAACATTTAAAAATTTTCTTCTCTTACCGGTATGGTACGTACGTACGAAGAGCATGGGAGAATCGTTTCTGGGGTACCGGTACCTGTACCTTACCGTTATAATTATTAATTTAATTTTAAAAAATGGAAATTTTCCCCTTTTCTCTCTGTTTATTTTAACGCTGTTATATTAGTATACATTTATTCGTAGTTGTTATAATTACGGCTTCATTTATTTCTTACTCCCCTCCCCTCCTCCTTCTTCCTCCACCTCCTCCTCGTCATCATCAATTATTAAACCTTTGTACTCAGCAATTAGACCTTTGTACGAATCATCCAGATCCCCCATTGCAGCAATCCTCATATCGACTATTTTCATACTTATCTTCTCAGCGAGTTTGAAATCCTCGGCAGTAATAGCAGTTGTTTTGGATAACTCAAGATTGGAGATTTTTATTCCCAATTCTCTAAGTTTGTTTTCTGCAGATTTGAGAGCAGCAGCTTTCTTGAAATCATTTAATTTTGCCCAATAAAGTTTTGCTGCTCTGCATTTGCGAATTTCAAGCGCAGTGGTACGATCGAACTGCATGTCGAAAGAGATTCCGTCCGTTCTCTGACTTGCAATACGTTCGAAATCAATATCAGTTTTGCTTGTAGGCGATTGCCCCGGGCTGCTAACCAAGTCGCTATAGTTTCTGCGATCGTCGTCGGTTAAATTCGGGTTTTGGGAATGGACAGATTGGGATTGCTCGCTTTGTCGCCTTTCGTCAAAGGAAAGAAAAATATGCTTTCTAGCGCTACTAGCTCCATTTTGAGGGGAGGATGGTACACGGCTTTCAGAAACGCCGCCAGATTCACCTGTCTTTTCGCTGTCTTCATAACCAAAATCTGCAAGTATATCCTTCACCCAATCGCCTAAAACCGTCAGTCCAACAATACCTACTTGGTTAAATAAGTTCCGTGAGTTCATGTGACAAGAGAAAAACTTGAGCATTATCATATTGCACTTGGCGTTCAAGGTAACTGTTTTTACTTCTCGAGCTTGAAGGCGGCTCTCAGTATTGTCTGTAAAATGAAAGTGGCCCATTCTTTTAAATTTATCATAGTGCCGTTCAAAATCGCCTTCTGGAAAATTACCTGCCAACACTTCTACTCGTTGAGGTATGCAGACTTCATGGGCCATGAGCTGCAACTGAGAGACTTTTGCAGGAATTCCCCCATTTACACGAACAATCAGGGTCTGAGGCCACTCGGAGAAAATATCCGAAAACCAAGCATCAGCACTGTTCCCATCTATGCTTTCAATACATTTTGCATCCGCGAAGTTTGAAGTCGCGTGGACCACTTCTACCGGTATGCGTTTATTCATACCTGGGCAAGCGTTTACTCGTTTTACCGTCCGGTTCAACTAGTTTTAAATGCACATCGTAGCGCGCATTTTTCGAAGTAGATCGTCAATCATTTAATCAAAGTACATGTTCATAAATGGTTTGGAAAATTGATGGTCGAATTGTAGCACTCAGTATGAGTTAATAATGGTATACATATGTTTGTAAGGTGTTCAACTTGCCATTGTTTTTACTTGAATGTATATCCGACAAGCTGATAAGGAAAAAAACGCCATTCGAGGCACAAGAAGAAGGAGGACTCGTTTTCTATCTCAACAAGGGAGAAAAAGGACAGGCGGCAGGAAGACAGCGATAAAATTTTACAAGTAATCCAAATTTCATACTTGTTTTGCTCTACGGTAGACTATCAACTCGAAAGCAGAAAGCAGTCCTTGTTGCAAATTATTTAACGAAAAGGGAAAATAAAAGGAAGGAGAAGAAGTTTTCAGTTCTCTTGGAGACGAAAGAGCACTGTGCACAACAACGTCTCGTTATTACATGCCATGGTATAATGTATTTTGCACTTTTATAGTCTAGTTGCTATCGATCAACTTCGTATGTCCTCGTAGTCGACTGCTTCCATCACACTCCTACCGTTCATACAAATCGATGCATTTCCTTCATAGCTAAAAAACAATAATAAATTCTGTTTTTTTTCCGTTCTTCTTTCTTCTTTTACTCTCTTCTCTGATCGTACCCCGGTATAATAGTACTGTACCATTTATAAAATAAATAGTAGACAGACGACCAAGTTGGCAACCAAATTGGAAAGGACTCCAATGCTCTGTTCTGTTGATTAAATAGCCCTGTGCGAAAAACGTTGGGTCGATTGTCGATTCTTTGTTGTTAGAAGGATACTATTTACCTGTGTCGTCTGATATTATTATTACGAGGTATGCATAATAAAGCAGCAGGTGACGAGAGAAAAAAAAGAAAGAAAGAAAGAAAGAAAGAAAGAAAGAAAGAAAGAAAGAAAGAAAGAACAGAACAATAGGAAAATAATATGGCGTTTAATGATGAGTAGTGACCACCAACAAGTATTACTAACCGGTATTAGTGTGCAATGATGTACAGAAAAGGAAAAAAAAAAGAGAAGAAGGTGTAAGGAGGGTCAACGCAACAAAAAACAAGCACATTTTCATGATGATGTGAATGACGTATTTACTTCGTGATCAAAGCAGTTTCACAGAAAATTAAATGGAATTATATGTTCAGATTGATATGGAGCGATTCATTAAAAATCGGAAAGTATAGTGGATATTGATTTTAATAGAAAGTTATCAGTGAGGAACATGCCTCTCACGAATTCGCCGCCTGGCACTTCCAGCCGCCGCGTGTCTAACCAGCAGAACTTGAGTGCGCTTGAGTACGATAACGCCGATTTGCCCCAACGTGTCTCTAGGCGTGCATCGGAGCTATCACAAGGTTGGCAAAGATCTTCCAGGGCTTCTGGTAATTTTGGGGATAGAACGAACGGAACCTATAAGAGATATACAGAAGAAGAATTTTTGGATGAAGAGACATATCCCAACGAAGGCTCGCAGGAAGGCAGGGTACAGTTATATACAAATTTTCAAGATGGCATGACTAGATGGAATGGACCTCAGTCAAACCCAGCGCAAGCCTTCAGCCATCGCAATCTCTACGAAGAAAGACGCCGACAAGACTTAAGTGCGAGAAAGGACCGATTACAGGGGCACTCGCACCACTACCATAGAGTCGATAACGTAGACGATTATAGAGGAAGAGTGCCACGGCACTTGTCACAGATCGGCGCAACCGCTAGTATAGTTGAAGGAGTTCAGCGTGACTTGCGAAAAGCGGAGATTGAAGATTATGTGTCCAAGGATAAAAAAGCTGTAGATATTTTCTATCGTGGCCGTGGGGGGGAAATAAAAAAATGGGATGGAACCACGCCTTATGACAGGGAACAAGGGGCCGTGTCGCGCTCCAAAGAGCAAAAGACAGACAATACCCAGGGAACAAATACAGAAGAGTCCTGGCTCTTAAACCAAGAAGACTGGATCGATACAAACGAATTATCTTTCGATGCCAACGAAGACGGAAAGAAAGGCAACCTAGAGGGCGAAGAATTAAGTTCCAATCACAGGGACGGCCCAACCCCATTGTCCCCCACAAATGCAGGGAACATGTCGAGCGATTCTCTTGTCTTGGTGCTGTCTTCGACCCCAAGCGGACTTCCAACTGTGCAGATGCAAGTTGGTAGCAACCAGGCCAGGAATGCAAACGGATTTCAGACCGTTGGGAGAGTGCAGGCGGACAATTTCCACACCGAAACCCGTGCTGCAAATTATCAGACTGGAATGCACACCACCAATCACCAATCCAGAGCACAGCTTGAAAACAACCAGCTAAGAAATATTCAACTGAGGACGCATCTTGCAAATACCCAGATCAGAGAAACCGTGGCAGTTCAAAGAGCTGAAAAAGTGGAAGTTGAAAAGCACCACACGAAGAAGCCGAGCGAAATCCCAGAAATCCAAAGCTTAGTTTACGCAGAAAAGGAAATGACCCAGTCTGGGAACGTAATTGATGCTGGATCGATACCAAACCCAGCTGTTATTAGCAAAAACGAGTTAAAAGAAATTGAAGAGGCCAAGCTGAAGTTAGATGTTCGTCAGAAGAAAGTAGAAGAGGACGAGAAAAGGTTGAAGGTAGAGTTTGATGTTTTGAAAGTCGAAAGGGCCGATTTAGAGTCTGCACGAGGGAAAATTGCGGAAGAGCGTGAGGCATTGCTGTCAAAAGAAAAAAACCTCGCTACAGGGCAGCAGGTGTTGCGTGAGGACAAGGATACGTTGCATAAAGAAAAGGACAGATTGCACGAAGAAAAGGATAGAGTTTTAAAAATGAAAGAAAAAATAGAGTATGAAGCGCGAAAGAAAGCAGAAGAACTTCAAGATTTGAAAGATACCGTGGAAAGAGGAAAAGTAGAAGTAGAAGACAAGAAAAAGATGTTAGAAAAATTTGAGAAGTCTTTGAAATCAGTAGAAAACAATTTAGAAAACGAAACAAAAGCTCTCGAAAGAGAACGAATTGCATTAGCGGAAGCAGAAAAAATGCATGAAAATATTGTGAAAGACCACAGGAAAATGGTAAAGGAAGACGAAGACGCATTAAAATCAGACAAATTGGCCGTCGAGGAGGCACGCAAGCAACATGCCGAAGAGAAGCAACGCCATGCACTGGCCGTCAAAGAGGAGCAGCATCAATTAAAAATACTTGCGCAAAATCATAAAGCGGAAGTAGGACGTCATAAGCAGGCGGCTGAAGCAGAGCAAAAGCTTGTAGAACAAGCAAAACGACTCCATGAAGCAGAGATCGAACGCCACAAAATTTTACTGGAAAAAGAGCGAATGGGATTAATATCAGCCAAAGAGGCTCACGATCAAGACGCTGCAAAACATAAGGAAGCTGTCTTGAAGGAGAAGGCTGTGTTGGAGCAAGCGCGACTGATACACACGGAAGAAAGCTCCAGGCACCAGCAAGTGATAATGGCGGAGAAAGCCGCGCAAGAGAAAATGAAGCAAAACCACGAAAGTGAGTCACAACGGCATGCCAGAGCCCTTGTAGAGGAGAAAAAAATGCTTAAACAGGCGATGGAAAAGCATAATCAAGACAAAAAGCGCCACGAAGCCCACGTCGAGAGGCATCGGCGACTAGTAGATGAAGAAAAGGGCCTGATAGCAAAAGCCCAAGATGAGCATAAGAAAGAAATAAAAAAACATGCTGAATCTGTGAGTTTATTAAAGAAGGCCCACAGTGAATACGAAGACGAGCGAAAGAAAGAAGTGCTGAAAATAGAAAAGATGAAAATGGCGCAGATAGAGGAGCACAAAGCGCTGAGTAGAAAACTGGAAGATGACAGGAGAAAATTAGAGTTAGAGCTATCGACCATAACCCGGGAGCACGCGATTGCGGAAAAAGAGTTGGAGCACAAGCGTGCCATTTTAGTGGCAGAAACCAGTAACGGGAAACAATTGCGCGAAGCGGAAGAGTTAAGGGTAAAACAAATGAAAGAGGATGCGGAGGCCTACAAACTAGTCCTTCAATCCGAGCGTTCCGAATTAGAAGAGATGCGAAGGCAAATGGAAGTTGAACGAAGACGACTCGAAAATCTCAAAAACGATATCGAAGACCAGCGGAGGAGCACAATCAAGGATATCGCGAGCGAAAAAACTACACTCGAGGAACTTAAAAAGTCTATCGTTGAAAGCGAGGCCCGCGCAAAGGCAAATAATGCTTCCCTTTCAAAGGAACGGGACGAATTGTCTCAACGCGAACGGAACTTGTTGGATAAAGAAACAAAAGTAGCCGAAGATAGAAGCAAACTTTTGGCAGCGATATACAAAGAACGATCTGACGTGATGGAAAAATTTCGTGGCGACAAAGACGAGCTAGAGCGAAGCAGAAAAAAACTGGAGAAAGAGCAGTTTGAATTCGAACTTGAAAGCCGATTACAAAAAGAGAGGAACCGGGTTATAGAAGAACACAAGACTCGGGCAGAAATGGCTAATGTTCCTTATGCTGGGCATTCGGATTATGGCAACACCTTTTATGCCTCAAACATGCAAAGTGCTCGATCCAATTACATGCCTGTCCAAAGCCATGCGGCAGGAAATAGTAATCACGCCAGGGGGGGCAGCCCCCCGCGAGGCACTGTCATGCACATGTCGCCGTCTCATATCGCGTCTGCGCCAAGGGGCAGTGCTGCACACGAACAACCTATTCGTGTCATCGATGATATCGATTCGGAAATTCAGGAGTTACGATCACGTGAACGGGAACGAGCTGCCCACGAGACAAAAGAACGAGAACGCTTAGAAAAGCAGTTGCAACACGAAGCCGAAGAGAGAAAAAAGTTAGAAAATCGGTTAGAAATTGAGCGCGCACAAGAGAAATCATCTCTGGAAAACAGGCTCGAAAAAGAACGATCGCTGCATTTGCAGCAATTGAAAAGTGACCGAGCTATTCACGAGCAGAGTCTTCAGCAAACACAGCACCAGTTGGATTCCGTCCGAGCTATGATGGATCGCATTCAAACGGACGGTATGGCCAGTTTTGCGAAAGTAAAAGAGGCGGTTTTGAGTTTTGACGACATGGTGAAGTCAGTCCGAGTAAGAAATCTCGTCACAAAGTTTTAGTTTATCTTCTTGAAAATGATAAAAAACCAAAATGCATATTCTTAATGTTAGACTACTTATTTCTTATAATGCTAAGTAGTACGAAGTAAGAAAAACCTTTTTTAAGGGACAAAATAGGAGCAGATTCATTTTCGCGGTACATACAACATACATGAGGAAGATAAATTTTAATTACTTAAATAACAGCCCCAATTTTCTTGTTGATTTTTAATAAAATAAATTAATAAAAAAAATAATTCTCACGTCATATTATTAGATGTTTATTACCTTAATATCAATAAAGTTTATAACTTCACTCTTCCTTTTTTTGATGGAAAAAAGTGAAAATCTCAGGCCGGGAAGTTTACAACATCGATTTCACGCTTGCTACCAAAATGTCCTGAAGTTCGCTACGGGATTTTCCAAAACGTTCAAGACCGTTGTTTTTGCACATTTTTCGCAATGCGTGATATGTCTTATTCGATAACGAATCGGCAAATCTACTTGCGTACTTCTCAAAATCCCCTCCGGCATCTTTTAAAAGTGCAGCACAGCGGTCTGTAAGCATCTGTGAAGTGGTGGAATCATATTCCTCTCCCGCTTTTGAAGTCTCTGTGACAAAAATGTTGGTCCGACGAACTGTTCCACATGATAGTTGGTCTATCCTGTGAAGCTGTAACAATGCTTTTAATTGCAACAGGGGCTTCTTTAATGCTGATGCAACATCAAAAGCAAGCTCGTGTACTTGAGTTTGGTCTACGTTCATCGGCATCAACTCCTCGACCAATTTCCACGCTTCTCCTAATGGGTCGTTGACAGCAAACAACTTGTTGCCGTTCAAATCCTCATTTCGCTTTTCATCTCTTTCGTCTGGCGTTTTCCCCTCCTTTTCTTTCTCCTCCTTTTCTTTCTCAATTTTTTTGATTGTTTCTTGTTCCTCCGCTGCGAACCGTTTCACCAAGGGTGCCTTTTCTTCTGCAGATAGTTTGCCAATTTCCAAGTATACACGAGCTTTCCCAATCGCCGCCCGTTGAAAGAACTTATCTTTACACTTTTGGTTTGTAAGCCGTAGCATACCCAAATACGAGCGGATTGTTGTTTTTCTTAAACAGTACATGTGGAAATCAAATTGGTTATCCCAAAACTCGTGAAAATGCTTGTGAATATCATTATACCGTCGTAGTGCCATGGCAAAATTTTTCTCTCTTGAATGGCTATCTGCTTCCTCCAACTCTTGCCACATTACTTGCATGTAGTAAACCTGGGCAACTGGGTCATTTTCGTGCTTAGTGAACAGGCCAGCGGTTTCATGGGCTTCTTCAACACGATTATGGCGCATAAGATATTTTACGTGTTTGGTATTGATGTAGCGGTCTTGCAGATCAATTTCTCTGGCATGATTTAAACTCTCGACCGCACCTTCTTGATCACCCATGTGTTTTTGGATATGGCCCTTCAGTTGGTATAACTCTAGTATTGTTGGTGTGTGCTCAATACCGTCCTTTACGAGAGAAATAGCACCATCGTAATCCCCGACCAAATCGTGGCACTTTGCCGCAAAAATTATAGCCCACACAAATACTTGGGGGTTCATCTTTTTAGCATCTGTCTCCCCTGGAAACGTGAGATCTGTGCGCAGTTGCTGTACAATTGCATCTGCAATTTTTACAACACCTTCAGACCGCTCTTTGTCGAGGCAGAAAGTCGGTTTAATGTCAGAAAACAGAGACGGCACGCCGCGCTTTACTCGCGATTTTATGTAACGTTCAACCGCAACCATGTACTCAGGAGTCGGAAGAAAAGACAAAGGGATTCTTTGACACGCGTTGGTCTTTGGAAACTCCTTATCCCACTTGAAATAAAGATTTTTCAACTTTTCCAGGCGCGCATCGTTGGCATCAGAGTCTTCACAAGGAAAACTGCACCCGCCAACAACTATTTCATTCTGCTCGAAAACGGCGGCGTGGATGCCTCTGTGGAACTCGTAATTTTCTGGATTGGATCGCACAAGGCGCAGAAAATCTCTAGCTGCCTCTCGAAATTTGCCTACCCGCAACAAAAGTTCGCCCCTTTTCCTCAAGAAACTTTCGCGATCGCGTACAAGGCTGTCATTGTCTTGAAGGCACAAAAGCGCGTTTTCGTAATCACCTTTCTCTTCGAGTATCAGCGCCCTCAGCATGGTAAGCTCAGAGTCTGCATAATCAGGCTTTCTTGATTTTTCAAGGGTCTCCAAGTACTGGTCGATGACCCCAAGGGCGACATCATAGTGTCGGCTCAAGTGATGGGCCACCGCAAACCCCACCCAGTTAGCTTTGTAGCCTGGTTTGTGCGACAACATTTGCCTTCGACTTTCACACAGTTTTTCATAGCTTCCGAGCTGAACCTGTAGCAGTGCCAAATCGCGCAAGATGTTCTGGTTGGTGTTCTGGATGCGCAAGGCATTTTGGTAGCATTTCATGGCTTGCTCATAGTTGAATTCAGCTCGGTGTAATAGCCCGTACACGTGCCAGCATACGTGAGATTTCATGTTGTGCCTTAACCCTAGCTTTGTGAGCTCAAACCCTTCTTCCTTTTTGTTCAAGCCTACGCCGAACGCAAGCCCTTTCATAGCCAGGGTTTCTCCATTGTCGGGGACTCGTTTGAGAATTTGGTCACACAGCTTGATGCATTTCTTGTAATTTTTACTATCATAATTCTTTATCACTAGATCAAACAAATTTTTCTCGCGAGATGGCAACACTTGAGAAGTTTTCGCTGGAACTTTGGCTTTCGTATTGCCTCCAGTCGAAGGGGCCACGGGCGCGGCCTTTGCCTTCTTTTTACCCTTCTTCTTTTTTGGCATTGGTTACGAGCGTACTTTTACAACTAGGGTCGTTTCAATAATTAAAATTGTAATATTCGAGAGTTATATCGAAATAATCACAAACAATATCACTTTCGGTCATCTTCAAGAAAACATTAATCAAATGTCAATTTCTATTCTAAAATATATTTTTGTAGTGTGTGGTTGAGCTGAAATACGTCCGTCGTCGGGTGTTGTCGGGTCGGGTCGGTTTGTTGTTCCTTTTCTCTTTATTATTATTATTATTATTCTTCTTTTATTATTATTCTCTTTTATTATTATTCCTTTTATAATTATTATTTTTGTTTTTGTTTGTTTGATGTCGCTATAATAATATAATTTTATTATTATTATATCTATAGCAGCTAATAGGAGGATGTTAAAATATCAAATTATAATTAATAAAGCAAAATGACTTCAGTTGTACTCTTAATGAAATTAGTATAGAGAATTAATAGCAAAGCCCACGGGTTGAATTTCTTATTAAAACCAGCTTATTACAATGCTGTATACCTCCACTATATTTTATATAGAATCGTCTAGTATTAATTATAATATACAATTAAATAAAACTAAAAAACTTTGTAGTCCTACTACATGTTATTATTTCTCATCGTAGTAAATATAAAACTAGTGTACGTTCATTATACCTATTATATCAAAACTAGCTCTGTTTTTTCTTCTTTGTTCTTTTAGAATATTAAGGTAACAATTACGATAAATATTTATTAGTTAAATACTAACTATATTATACGTAGACTAAATAATATAACTAAATACAGTACGTAATAAACGCCTTACTATTGAAACTACATCGCGATTCCGAAAAGTCAAAATTGGTGGCTGTAAGGAGCTCTCTTTGATGTAGTAATTTAAATACTGATATCAAATAGGTAAATATAAAAATAAAACATAACTTTAGCAACGCAACAATTGAATAATTACTATTTTAAATGTACATATTGATTCTATTAAAACTGTATTTCCTATACTTTACAATGTACGATGAAAATGAAAATGAACTCTCTCAAACATATTAGCTGGGTGGACGGACGGAGAAAATAAAGAAGAAGAAAGAAATAAAAAAATAATACTAATAGTAAATAATATCTTAAATAATTCCTATAAGCTTAAGGTACAGTATTTATACTGAATAAAAAAAAAAACCAAATTAGATCCGAAAATTGGTGAAGTGGTGGTATGCTATTGCCTGTACTTTTTCACTTTTGGAGAAAGTGCTAGCTAGCGTGGCACAGTCAGGGTTATTATTATTTTCTTACTATACAAATATATATAGGTAAATATATTATAAGTACAATAATAAAAGTTTTTGCAATAAACGCGTGTTGTACTTGTAATATTTACCTATATAAATCCGTATAGCAAAAAATGCCCCCAAAAAAGTTAGTCAGTGCTCTGTGTATGTATATTTGCGAGTAGTGAAAAAGTACAGGCAATAGCAGACCACCACTTCACCGATTTTCGGATCTAATAATTATTTTTTTTTATTATTATTTTTTTTAGTATTCCCCTTCTTCTTGTACCAAACCAAACAAAGCAGTATACACAAACTCCCTTGAAACGTTCACCACAGTGTAGAAGAATGCATCATCTCTTCCCTACACCAGAGAGTAATTTTTATTTCGAGAAAATTTGTAAGTAATATTTGGTACTTGTTATATTAAAATGAGTTTTCGTGAGTTGTGCACCCCGTCACTATGCTTGAGGTTGCTCGGGGCTGTTCTTAATCTTTCGGGGTTTATCGTTACGTTGGCTGCGACTGGGGCGGACGAGGAGTGTAAGGATACAAACTACGGCCCTGGTTCAGAGATATGTCCTCCCGTATATCCCTATAACGCATTTTCGAGTTGTATTTTCTACGTTGTCATAGCCTTTTTCTCGTTCTTGTGGTGCACACTTATGATCCTAGCACACGTTTTTCAAAACCGTCCTCAGCCCATATTTTGTCAAAAGTATGGTGAACGAATCGAGTACATCAGCGATTTTTTCGCCGGTGGATTAAACTTGCTGGCGTATATACTAATGATATTCGAGCTAAATGGTTCACAGCCCGACAGGAACCAAGGAAAGACGATCATGGAACTTGCCGGAGACAAGGATAAATATGCTGCCGCAGCTGCGCTTGCGTTCATTTCGTTCACACTGAGTAACATCAATATTGTTTACAACTTGAAAGTGGTCACGAAATCCAAGTATGGTGGACAGAGCACAAATGTTCCTCCTGGTGCGGAGACACAGTTGTAAACAGTAAGGACTATGGTAATGACAATAGAGTGTTGGGGAGGGGATCAAAAAAAAAACTAAATTATAAGTAAATGTTTTAATTTGACGTTAAACCACTCAAGATTAATTTTGATGTGAAACCATTCAGGTTAATTTTTTTCTCTGTTCGGAGATTAAAAAACAAAAATTATACTGAGAGAGATTAATAAAAATTAACGTGTTGTGTTGTTGAGAGTATGTGTTTTAAAAAAAAGAACCTAAAATTCAGTTATCTCTGTTTTAAAACAAATAAATTCTGTCGCTTGTCTGATTAAAACCACAAGTCTTCTTCTTCTTCCTTTTGTTCCTCCGAAACTTCGGACAAACCAAACATATGTCCACCCCGGGGCACGCCTGGCTCCTCGATGTTGGGAAACGCCCGCTTGGTAATGAGTACACTAAGTCGCCGAACGGCTTCGGTGGTGGTTACGGACGTGTTTTCGATTTCCATACGGCTCACCCGCCGGATTTTTGTTCCATTTGGTTGGGCTGGCGACAGAGCAGAAGCTACCGTATCTTCGTCGTCCCGCACATCACTTTCGGTGGCTGCTATTATATTCCTACTAGGGCTCATTTCCTCTTGCAAGGCAATGAACATATTCTTCAGTGCAGTGTATTTTTGGCTCATTATAAAAAATCTCTCTTTTTCCGCTGCGACTTGGTTCTGGGTGGCTCTTAATTTTTTGGAAAGTTCATCGTTTTCGGTTTCTAGTGACGATATTTGCTGCAGCAAATTTGAATTCGACAACTGCAGTGATACGGACCCTCTTCTAGCTTTCTTTAGAGACATTTCCACCCGAAGTCTTACAGCGCTTTCGTTATCAATTTTGGCCACCAGATCGTCGATTTTGGATTCTTTTAACTTTATTTCTGTGTCGTGGAGTTGCTGTGATTGTTTGTGAGTTTCCTTTAAGGTGTCAATTTTGCTTTGCAAAGACTTGATTAAAGGGTTCTCTTGAATAGGTTGAACCGACTTTTCAACTGGCCAATGATCTACAAGAGGATTGAAGGAGTTATCATTATTTTCGCTCTCTCCACTTTTCAAAGATTGTTCAAGTGCAGTTGCAAAAGACACACTTCGTTCACTCCTTTTATTTTGATCCTCAGACACGGCACCGTCGACATAGTTCCTTTTGCTAACCGCAACATCCTCAGGCACTACGTTTGTGACTGAATTCGCCAATTCGTTTGGCACAGGGGTAGGCGCGTCGCTTCTTGTGCTCTCGGTTTTACTGGGGGGCAAGGCACGTTCTGCATCGATCGTGGCAAGCGTCTTTGATTCATTGCTGCCATCGGAACTTCTTGCCAGGGAATGGAACATGTTCACAGACCCCATCTTTTTGATAGCAGAGGAAAACTTTGTCTGGGCAGAATTCAGAGCTTTTACTTTGTTCAAAATCGTCTCCCTGCTCTCCCCGTTCTCGTCTTGCCCCGTAGACTTTAATGCAATTGCAACGGGGGACGGCAGCGACCTCATAAGGTTGGACACTTCAGAAAGTTGCATACCGGCAATGGAATGCCCTCCTATAGAAACAATTTGGTCTCCGATAAGGATGCCGCATTCCTTCAATCTTTCGGCAAGGCCAATCAGATACGTTGCATCCCGTCTTTTAGCTATCCGTAGCCCTAACGATCCAGATGCGTCCTTTTCGATCGATTTTGTGTACTGCATGTCTGTACAGTAGCGGCGCCCAAACTGCCTCTATTACTCTTTTTGGTATACCAGAATTGATGTCTCAGTTTGTTTCACAATATGAATTCGAGCAATCGGAAAGATGAAGGTTTGTGTGAACTTTCTTGTCAAATCAGAACACGCCCCACGGAGAAGAAGTAATAATAATTTTAATGAGAAGAAATGAATGAGATATGCTATGGCGATATGTAACGCTTTAGAAGATATTACATTTTTTTTATATTATATTTATATAATGTTATACAAAAAAAGCTAATAAGTAATAAAATATATTAAAATATAATAATAATATATTTTACATACAGTATGATCTCCTCTCTATATAATTTTTGTTTTTTTCTGTTGTTTGTTGTATATGAGTTGTATGTTGTATCAGTTGAGCTAAAGAATGAAGAAGAAATCGTATCTCAAAAAATATTAATTATATATTTTAATTAATAAATAAAGCTAATCCAATAATAATAAATATCATAATATAATAAAATAATAAATAATAAATAATACAAATAGACTATATATTACACAGCAGCAGTAGTCTAACTGAGAAGAAGGCAAAAAACAATTTATTTTTGTACAATTTAAATACTGTACTTAGTCTATTATATACATACAGGTACGTACCAGTAGTAAGAAAAAGAATGTAATTATAGATAGACGACTAATCATTATTACAATACTAAATTTAAAATATAAATACGAACATACCCTATATAGAACATGAAATGGGTGAACGTTGTGGTTTGGTTGTTGGTGAAATGATGATTTTGATTGAGTCTTTTTTTGGGTGGGTTTTTTCTTCTTCTTTCTTTTCTTTCTTCTTTCTTCTTTCTTCTTCTTCGTCTTTTTTTACTTCTTCGTCTTTTTTCTTGCAGTACTTTTTCAATGCTGTTCCCTTCATGATTTAATAGAAGTTGGTAAAATAGAATAAATATTAATAATTAATATTATTATATTATTTTTTGAAGGAGCATTTGGTTGTGTTGGTTGTTATTGCTGTTGTGTTCCTCTTAGTAGATCATTTATTTTGTGCTTTTATTATTTTTTCTTCTTCTCTTCTTCTTCTTTTTGTAATAATAATATTGTAATACTGTATATAAATAATATTTTATTATTATTATTCATCATCATCATCATTCTTCATCGCATGTCTAGCCGTTGGCAATTATGGAGATTTTCACGTAGTTTACACGGCCAAATTAGCTTCCTGAGTGTATTTATACTAATCGCACATTGTTTCTACTGCATTTTTTTGATGAGAAATGAACTTTCAAACTTTAGTACGATATTAGTTTTCCAATAATTTCGTATACTTCATGAGCAGTGCCGACTTAAGAGGGAGCGTCCGAAGTGCGTTGGCACTAAAACCGCACCGTGCCGGTGCCAGTATACCATATTTAGACAAAATTTCAGTTTCGAAGCACCGGCCTACTAGAGGAAGGCGTAACAGATGGAACCATTTGCTTATTCAACCCATTAGTGTCCCAGATCTATCGCATACGGGCATAAGTAGTGCTTTTGAGCCACCCAAACCGCCCTTGATGAGACCAGACGGTTCTGTAGATAGTGGTTTGAGAGCAATAATCCGCGAAAAGTACGCCAACGCTACCGCGACAGATGAAAATAGGAAAAAGTCCGAGGCTAAATTTGACGATTCTCAAGTAGAAGAAGCAAAAGCAGGAGCTGGAAAACCAAACTTTGAAAATTTTCTTGATTTTGTTTATGGGCCATCAAACATTAGTGGGGAATACCGACGGAATTATGAGCAACAGATGAGAGCATATAACCCAATCAAAGACGAAACAAAACCAAAGTTGTTGCGTATTTCGCCAAACCCCGACCGTGAACTATTTACCACCAACATTAACTATGACTCCTACAGTGACACTGAACTATAAAAATTGATCGTATTTAAAATCAAACCACAATTATATGAACATTGAAGTGTAAGACGATTCTCTTTCTCTTCGGACGGGTGCGTTTGGTAAACTTTAATCTGTGTTGTCTAAACACAAAAAAATTGGTTGTTATTTAAGTAAATTAAAATTAAGCTAAAAACAAGATCGTAGAAAAAACAATATCGTAGGAACGACAAAGGAGGTACCGACCGACTTTAAGAGTGAGATATGGATTTTAGCAGTTGCAAAATTAGATCAGTTCTACAATTGGGATAATCTTGAGAGTCTTAAAACATACTATATCATTAGTTTTTTTTTTTAAGTTACGAAAATGTACACTCTTACGTAGTAGATATTACGCTAACCAATATGCCCCAGGATTTAGGTTTCGCCCAATACGGCGGTTTAGTCAAAAGGATCAAAAGTTTACACCGTTCTCATTTTCACTTTTTCGGGGCGTGAGTGCGACTTTATTTTTGTGCATTTTTCCAATTCTGGGTCATCCCTTGTGTCATCGCCCGGTTCATTGCATCTCCCATAATTCGCCAAATCATTGACTGCGCTTGCTCAATGCCTTCCAATCGCCCAGAGATTAGTATTTCGCGTCTGTCCCCGGAGCTCTTTTCCCGGTTTTCAACTTTTACGGACACCCCGCAGGAATGTTGAATTCTTTTAATCGTCACACCGTTTTTTCCAATGACGGCACCGACCCACTTTTCTTCGATTGCCACACGTTTGAATTGCATGTTACCCACTGCCGGGGACATGAATTCGATTTCTGAGGCGTCCCCACTTTCCATACTTCCCTGCCCCCCCCCTGTGATGCATGGACTGTGAATTTCTCGGTGCTGGCCGCTCGGAAGGAATGTACCCATATTCGTTCATGGGCATAGCACTGCGAAAATCGTTTCTCCACGGCATCGCATTGTGGTACGGATGTGGCCCCGGGTGGGCTCTATTCCATTGCCTTGGCATCGGATCAGCCGGTCGAACCAAGAACCTATGATGTCGATCCGAGCGCCCTCCGTCGTAATTTCCATAAAACGGCCGCCCGCCGTAACTGGGGCCACCCCCGTTGTTGAACTGGTTCCCCCGGGCGTGAAAATACTTTACGCCCTTATGGATATAATCAAACCCACGATCCACCCCGTCCAAACAATCCAGAATACATTTAATCGCCTCCGATACACTTTCTTGCGCACCCGTTACAGTGACCATACGCTCTTTGGTACCTGCAAGTTCAGCGTCACGGCTGTCTTCAATGCTGATTTTTGCCGTAGTTTTTTTTTGTATATCTCTCACTATTGAACCTCCCTTGCCGATACAACCGCCACTAGAACTCTGTGGGATCAGTAAAATAAATTGCACAGTTTTTGTTTCCTTTATTTCTCCACTTTCAGGGTTGTCAGAATTAGGAATACTAACAGTATTTAAGACAGACGTTATGGCATCTTTCACATTTTCCAATCTTTCCCCTAGAATCATTCCAATTCTAAAATTTGTGCCTGGATACTTTGGGCTTAATTCAGTGGAAAGTTTAGCCCGTACTTGGTACGTTTTTTGAAGAGCTACGATACGACTTCCTTTCCTCCCTATTATTGATCCCGCTTCACCTTTATTTACAAGAAACTTTATGCATATTTCCATTGCACTCCCTTCCCCGAAACTTTCCGACCTTACTTTAGGAGAGGATTTTGAACAATCATCTTCACTTCCAGAAGGATTTTTCTCCAATCCTTCTTGCCCAGACCGACTATCAATACGGTCTCTACTCCGACTTCTCGAACGTGACCTGCTGCGACTCATTTGCAGCACAACACGGTTATACAATTTACGCAACTTTCTAGCTCTTAACTAAATTTAAAATTTAAACTCGGCTTCTGTGGCATATGTTTTGTATGTCCATTATTTGCTTGTTCAGTACATGATTTTATAAATGTTAATTCATCAAAAGATTATTATAAATAATAATAATAATAATTTTATTGTAGAACGAAGATGATTAAGTCCGTTCTCTATTATTATTATCTTAGTATAATAATTTTTTATTATTTAATAAAATAATGTATTATTATTATTATATTATTTTTTATTTTATTACACCACCACACCACCGCCACGCACCACCACACCGCCGCGGAGGAGTACGCATAATAATAATATCATCCTCTTATTACTATTACGCTTATCAATCCTCGTACTACTCCGTCCGTCCCCGTCCTAGTCCAGCCAGTAATTCTTCTTCTTTATTTTATCTTTCATCTTCTTCTTCTTCTTTTATAAATCTTTTTTTAATAATAATTAAATGTAAGTCTGGATTCATAGTTGCGTTTGCTTTGATATTGATTTTAGGGGTGGGAGAAAAGACAGCAAAAGTAAATCAGAAGTAGCTAGTGTAGTAAAAAAGAAAAGTCGCCATCAAAGAAACTTGCGGTTTATACTGTTAAAAAATGGCTTCATTAGCAACCGATGAAAGTGACACCACTGAGAAAGACAATGAACTTATTAGTGGTTGTCAAAACGGAGATCTTGAACTTGCCACCAGTGACAAAGAATCGATACTTATTGAAACTGCCCAAATCTCAGGTAGCGGACATTGGTTGAAACATCCTGCGCACTATGCACTATGCAGTCACAAGGGCATGCAAAGAATGCGTCATGCTCATGCTTGGAAAAGCAATGGGAGGTCTAAATTTCTGCTGATAGGCACGATGTTTCTCTTGGCAATCTGGCCTGTCCCTGGAGAGGAATGGAACTGCGCGTCTACTAGCGGGACTTTTGAACGAAGCACAGACTGTATAATGTCGAATGAAGTTGACGTGTCCGGAGATTTGACAGTGACGGGGAAAGAGGCAGAGTACTCTACGCTGACGGCAGCAACTGGGAATAGACATTTTAAGATTGTCAGTGGCGCGCACACGCTGAGATTGAAATGGGCGGACGCGGCTGTAATCAACCATAACATTTGTTGCAAACGTCGGAGAGGTTTCCGTCCAATCCATTTTTTCTGTAATTGTATGGGGTTGCGATGTTCTTTGTTTAGAAAGACTCCAATCTTCCGATTCTTCCAAAAGATACACCACGATGCGGTTTTCGCAAAGGGTAACATTTTTGGAAGTAGACCCACAATTGATAGTTTTACACTTCATTCTTAATGGTATGAACTCCCCAAATTCCATAGGGCATGCCACGTGCTCGTACCGCAAGGACAAAGACAATGCGGCACCCGGTAGGATGGATGCTTTCTGGTCTTCTGCTGGGGTGATGGCAAATTCATTGCGAACTTGTAGCCCATGAGTAATGTCATTTATTCTGACCCGGACTTCTCCTATGACATGGTCTGTGTAATGGTCATTCGTTACAACACCGTCTTCGTTTGGCGTGGGAGCATTATATATAGTCGCAAGAAGTTCCGAATCTGGGGTAAAGATTCTAAATTTACTGGCCACGTTCCATTTTGGCGCGCTGGCCGGCTTTTCGTTGACCCCGCTATGGTCGTACTGACCATCGCATGAAAGAACCACCTGAAATTTGTTCTCCATCGTCATACTTGTTTTGATCAGCCGCTTACCTTCTAACAATTCTACGTGCAAAAGACCGAACGTTACGGGAACTTGAGAGGATAGAAACTCGTCAGTTTCACCGACCAACAGCCCAGGGAGAAACGGGGAAAACTTTACCTTTTCTCCTACGCTGCAAGCAAGTTTCTGTGATTTTGGGGAGGGAAACGGCAGGCTCAGTGGAGCAGTACGTTGGGCACGCTTTTCCGCCATCGGCCTCGCGGGTGTTTGCTCACTTTTTGAATTCTGTGGTTTATGGTTTTCGTCAACCTCTTTACTCGCGCCTCCGGCATGCTTGCTTGCACTATGACTCGGGGGCGTGCGGTCCATTAGGATGGAAGAAAAGGGGGAGTTCGGAGGAGTCTCAGTTTCTGGGTGCGTTTTAGCACTCTCAACTATTTTTGCTTTTGACGCTTTACGCATAGCCTCCATGGTTTCCGATGAAGTGTATTTTCGTGACACGGACGGGTCTGCGAAACGAATTTTTGTTATGTTGCTCTCAGAAAATCCTTGATTTATTACGGCCATCCCATCGTCGCGGCCCAATCCAGTGAGGGAAAATCCGTTTACTCTAAGAATTATTAGCCCAGGATACAGCCCGGGACAATCAACGCCGGTACCCTTGCTTGCCATCTCATTCAAGTAGAAATGGCCCAACGAATCCGTGCGTATGTGAGCACCGATGGTCATCATTGAAGGGTTGTATTTCGCAATAAATTCGCCTTCTACCACAGTAAATACTATTTTGACCGGTTTCGTATCGGCATGAACACAGGCTTTTGCCAGTCGTTTCTGTACCCTCGCAAACTTTTTTCCTACCACACTTTTTTCATTTATTCCAACGATTACATCCCCGGGCCCACAGTACCCCGTTGCTTCAAAAAACGTTAAATCTCCCCGAGTTCTTGCAAACGATTTGATCTGGACTGCACCAGAGTTTGTGGCGTTAAAATTCACTCCAAGGGGTGAGGCCAGGGTTGGTTTCTTGTTGATTGTGACCGTGTACTGGTCCAGCAAATCAATCTGACTTGCTTCCTTCGTCTCCATTGTTGTATTCGTTTCTATAGACGACTATGTATACATAAACTGAAATCGCATGGACGAGATGTTCAACTATCTTTCC
>JACLAC010023417.1_pt1 | contig 22730 bp, 20 predicted proteins | sample 8027881 | NCBI WGS metagenome assembly JACLAC01 (sample SAMN15725517, study PRJNA655200) | protist metagenome | isolation source: fluorescence activated cell sorting (FACS) single amplified genomes of... | place: Spain: Blaines Bay Microbial Observatory, Mediterranean Sea | collected 2016-01-19 | reverse complement strand
CTGTTTGTATTTCCTATTTACTATGGAGGAGAGGTGACAAGGTTGCAAAGTTTCTGTTTTTTGCTTTTCTGGTACCTGTAGTCATATTTCCATCAGCATTTATTGATATGTGGTTTTTGTTTGAGACAGGTTACACGTTAAAAGTAATTAAAGACGCAATACAAGTATTCGCATTTTTACTAATACTCATCATGCTTGGAATGGCACTTGCTCAAAAGCTTAATAACATAAAACAAATTGCTATTGATAAATTAGAGGAAAAGGTGCTCTCAAGAACTAGAGCTCTAACGGAGGCTAATCAGTTGATCACCAAAAGTGTTGATTCAGCTAGTATGATTCAAAATGCAATTCTACCAAAGTTTGATCATCAAGAACATGGTTTCGATGAGCTGAAATACCTCTGGATGCCTAGAGATGTTGTTGGTGGTGATTTTTATTGGGTTGGTAAAAAGGGAAATTGGACTTGCCTGATGGTAGCAGATTGTACTGGTCATGGTATCCCCGGGGCATTCATGACTTTGATATCTACAACTTTACTAAATCGAGTCAAAGAGATTGTTGATCTCAGCAAACCAGATCAGATCTTGGATTCATTGGATTTCTTACTAGAAGAAACACTTAAATTTGAGGAGAACACAAGCACTGAATTTGGATTAGATGGGGGAGTCTGCTGCTTTTCACAGAAAGACGAGATTCTTCGATTTGCTGGAGCTAAGATGAATCTTTACTATAAAGTAGAAAACGAAATATGTGAATTGAAGGGAAATAAAAAGAGCCTTGGCTATGTAACAAAACCTCATCCACAAACTTTTAATATACATGATGTCAGTCTAAAAAATAACCCAACTTTCTATATGTTCTCTGATGGCATAACCGACCAAATTAGTGGTCTTAAGAAAATAATGTATGGTAAAAAGAGGATCTTTCGAAAGATCACTGAAACTGAAAGTCTAGATTTAACGATTCAAAATATTTCACAAGATTTCGATCAATATCAAGGTGAGAATAAAAGAAGAGACGATATCTCATTATTCGGTTTTCGGATAAATAATCTAATGCAAACTGCATGAACTAAAGAAAAGGGAAAATGGATTCGATTAAGTTTTATAAACTTCAGAAAACTCTCAAGGAAAACAATATAATGTTTTGTTACAGTGGCTACGTAACTCAAAAAATACTGGTTGCAATCGGAGAGACAATAAAGAAGAAATTAGAAGTTGAAGAGACTGAACTCGGAAAAACGAAAAAAGTTTTTTCAATATTCGTTGAAGGAGTTCAAAATGTGATTCGTTACTCAGCAGATTCAATTGGTGAATCAGATGAATTAGATAACGAGGTCCGCTATGGGATAGTTACGATTGGAAGTAACATAAAAGGTATTACAGTTCAGTGTGGGAACTTGATATTTACCAAAGACGTTACACGAATGAAAGAGCGTGTCGAGTTGATTGCTGGTAAAGATAAAGATGAATTAAAAAAATTATATAAGCAACAAATGATGGAAGGTCCAGAAGAGGGCAGTAAAGGTGCTAGTTTAGGTTTTTTAGAAATGGCTAGAAGAGCAGGTCATCCTCTTGAGTTTTCTTTTGAGGAAGTAAGTGAGGAATATACTTTTTTCTGTATTAACGCGATCATTTGAGTGGTAAGATGGACAATTTAGAAATTTCAGCTACAGAAACTACTCCAGAAATTAAATTTGATTTTGATAGTCACTATTTTTTATTTGGTGGAGAATCTTATCCGGAGCATTCGGATGAATTTTACCGGCCAATTCTGGAATTGATTCAAAAGTACTCACAGAATGAATTAGAAAGTTCTGCAACGTTTGTTTTCAGACTGACTTACTTTAACAGTTCAAGTGCTAGAGTCCTAATGAAGCTTTTTGAACTCATCGATGAAATGGGAGAAAATAGAGAGATTAAGATTGAGTGGCATTACCATGAGGAAGACGACACTATGGAAGAATTTGGTGAAGATTTCTCTGATGACATTGAGAATGCCAATTTCAAGCTGATGAGTTACTCTGATGACTGATTTACTTTCTCATGAACAGTCTATCATTGAACAAGGCAAAAAGCGGGTAGAAAACCAAGAGGAAATCAATCCTAGTGACTATGCAGAACTACTGAAAGCTTATGTCAAACTCAATAAGGAACAAAATCGCCTTATCCGACTTAGTGATAAAAGTCAGAAAAAATTAAGCGTTGCCAACGCTAGACTCGCAAACTTTTCGACCAAGCTCTCCAAATATTTCTCTCCTGAGGTCTATAATTCACTATTTACAGGTGAGTTAGACGTTAAAGTCCAAACTCAAAGAAAGTTATTAACAATTTTCTTCTCTGACTTGGAAGGTTTTACAGAACTGACAGAGAGGCTTGAACCTGAAGTCCTGACTGAACTGTTGACGCACTATCTTACAGAAATGTCCAAAATTGCATTGCGATGGGGAGGTACGATCGACAAGTACATCGGTGATGCGATTATGATTTTTTATGGAGACCCCGTTAGTAAAGGTGAGAAAGCTGACGCAACCAATTGCGTTCGGATGGCAATGGAGATGATCGATCAATTAGCCGAAATTCGAGCAATTTGGAAAGAGAAGGGATTGGCCCTGCCACTAAATGCTCGAATGGGAATTCACACAGGAATTTGTACAGTTGGGAATTTTGGTTCTGAGAATAGATTGGATTACACAGTAATTGGCAACGGTGTGAATCTATCCTCACGACTGGAAAGTAACGCAAAACCGAACTCGATTCTCATTTCAGAAGATACCTTTCTCCATGTCCGTAGTGACATCAATTGTTCAAAAAATAGCACCATCAAAGTAAAAGGAGTCTCTTACCCTGTACAGACTTATAAAGTTGAAGGTCTTGTTGAGGAGCAAACAGATAAGACAGGTTATACCGCACACCAAATTCCCGGGCTGTCATTGATTCTTGACCAAAATAAAATTGAGAACCGGGCATTAGTCAGAAAGAAAATCAAAGAAGCCTTGGACCTCCTTGATTGATTGAATTCATTGCCTTCCCCAATTCTTGTTACGCCTACCATTAAAACTATGAAAATTCGAAATCAGATATGGGTTCACATTGTTTTGTGCTGCTCTATCTACTTGTTGCTTGGTTGTTCTCAGTTGGGTGAAAACCCTAGTGGCTCTTATCTGGAAGATCTGAAAAAATCTCCAAATTACTCGATCAAAAATAATAAATTTATGAATCGAAGGGAAAACATTTTTGAGGAAATGAGAAAAAAAGATAGCTTCTGGAATAACCCAATGAAGCGCTTTTCCAACAATATGATCTTCAACTCAAATCAAACTAGCCCAGAACAAAAACTCCCAGAAGTTCATCCTCCCAACATACAGAAATTTTTAGAACCAACCGACAGCATCAAGTTTATATGGTTTGGTCATTCAACAATTTTGATCAATATAACGAATACAATTGTTCTTGTTGATCCGGTTTTTTCACCCTCAGCCTCACCAGTTAACTTTCTTGTCCCAAGATTTCAGCCTCCTGTCTTAGAGCTATCAGAGCTACCAAAAATCGATGTGGTTTTGATTTCGCACGATCATTACGACCACTTAGATATGAGAACGGTTCAAGCTCTAAAGGCTCATGTTTCTAAATTTATTGTTCCTCTTGGCGTTCCATCACACTTGAGGAGATGGGGAGTTCATGATGCACAAATCATAGAATTAGATTGGTGGAATTCTGCTGATTTTATGGGGGTTTCATTTACATCCACCCCAGCTCAACATTTTTCTGGTCGGCAGGCATTATTGAACATTAATCAAACACTTTGGTCATCTTGGGTGGTTCAGTCGGGAGATGTAAGTTTTTACTTTAGTGGTGATTCTGGGTACGACGTACATTACCAGCAAATCGGTGAGAAATTTGGCCCCTTGGACTTAGTTTTTATAGATAGCGGTCAATATAACATTCGCTGGAAAGAAGTGCATAATCTTCCTGAAGAAGCTGTTCAGGCTGCTGTAGACTTGCGAGGTCGATATCTTGTTCCTGTGCACTGGGGCATGTTCAACCTTGCTATTCACAATTGGTACGATCCAATCCAAGAGAGCGTTAAGTATTCCAAAAAATATAAAGTAAAACTCATGACTCCAAAGTTAGGACAGTTGATTTTATTGGAAGATCAGACGATGACCAATGATTGGTGGTCTAACCTGATTGAAAAAACAACAAAATAATCTAGCATTTAGGAGAACCATGAAACTAGGGATAATATGAGCCGTTTAATACTTATATCTCGGTTTTTTGTATGCTTAGCACTACTTGGGCTTTATTTCTCAGCAAATACTGCTTTTGGGCTGCCATACATTTATACCGGGGATTCTAAAATCCCAGTTGACCAATTTCAGTACCTTGAGGGCGTGGACGAAAAAATAAATCTTTCTGATTTAAAAAAAGCAGTATGGAAAAATGAAATTGAGGATATTCATTCTTATTATAATGGCTTCTGGCTAAAATTAGCAGTTCTGAATCAAACTGATAAATCTGATCTTGGTATTCGTCATTGGACCACTTTTGAGAAAAAGCTATTTGCAGTTAATTCAAGTGGTATTCAGGAATATGAATTTTTGAGTTTTAATGATGGTTCTTACAGTTTTCTAGGGATTGACCGGATTCAGTTTGATTATCGAATTAATATGCCAGTAAATGAGATTACTGAAATTTATAGCTTTTTCAGATTTAAACCACTTCATAGAACCTTGTCAACAAGACATGAAACTTTTAGGATAGAATCTTGGGATAATATACAAGAACAAGCATTTTTTCGCTCGCTTAGGCAAGTGTTCTTCTATGCAATTCTTATTTATCTTTTTCTTAACGGTATCTCCTCAACGTTTGTAACTAGAGACCCTAATTACTTTTGGTTTACTGCTCTAATAAGTACATTAATAATTTCTGCAGTTTATCTTTCGGGATATACTTTAGGTTTTAGAGGAAATCCTCATGTAGGTCAGTTAATATTTAGTGGAATTCTTATCACTATTATTCAATTCTTTAAAAGTTTCTTACAACCCATACCAGCAATTTTGAATCGAATATCAATCTGGATTGTATTCTCACATCTTTTGATCATTTTGTACTACTTTTATAGATCCTTTGAATTTCCTGATGGGGAGTATTTTACAAATCTTGAGTCTTACCCGGTTCAACCATTAAGAATTGGTTACTTTTGGGTTGTGATCCAATTCCTGCCAACCATTTTACTCCTATTCTATTTTGTGTTTTTATCATTTCAGTCTTGGCGCAAAGGAGACCAAGCCTCAGGATACGTTATTTTTTCGCTCACAGTTCCGGTAGTTTCATTGGGGCTTATCGTAGGAATCATTAGCCTGGTAAATAACGGCCATTTGGGATTGGAGATGATCAATCTCGTAGCCCTACCACTGGGGGGTATACTTCTAGTTCTATGTCCAATCGCCATTAATCTTGCCCTCGAACAGAGAATAAAAACATTTAAAGACGATGCGGTGAATAAGCTAAAAGTCTTGAATTTGGAACTTGATGGAAGAGTGAAAGAGCGGACAGCTGAGTTAGAGAAAGCCAACAACCTAATGACAGACAGCATCCAATCAGCCAGTGCCATCCAATCGACTATTCTTCCTAGTATTGAACCAAATCGCTACGGCTTTGGCGAACTAGTCTATATTTGGGAACCCCGAGACATCGTGGGTGGGGACTTCTATTGGGTACAACAACAAAGAGACTGGACCGTACTTGTCGTTGCAGATTGTACAGGACACGGTATACCAGGAGCTTTCATGACATTGATTTCTAGCACAATCCTCGATCGCATCGCATCCCTACATGACCTCAGTCAACCAGATCATCTTCTTGATCAACTTGATGAGTTGTTGAGCCAAACCTTTAAGCTGAACAGAGGCGATAGTACCGGCTTTGGTTTGGATTGTGGGGTCTGTTGTTTCTCGAAGAAAGAAGGGATCTTGCGCTTTGCAGGAGCGAAATCAAATCTGTATCAGAAAGTGGGTGAGAATGTTATTGAGATGAAGGGAGACAAGGTCAGTTTAGGTTATGATTTCAAGGAACACCCAATTCCATTCAAGGTGGTGGAAACTAGTCTGGATGAGAAGTCTAGTTTCTACATGTTTTCAGATGGGATCACCGATCAGATCGGTGGAAAGAAAAAGTTGATGTATGGAAAGAAGCGGCTTCTGCATCAAATCCAATCCTCAGCCTCAGTTTCTAAGGCGATTGAAAGTATCATGAAAGATCTAGCCAACTATCAATCTGACCACAAAAGACGAGATGACCTGACACTATTCGGTTTTTCTTTTTAATTTTTCACCTGCGTTGATCTTATTCAATAAGTACAAAATATTTTCAGCTAGTTTTATTCAATCTTTTGCTTCATTAACCCTGTTATTCTTGCTGAGCCTTCCCATGCAAAGATTCATGAAATTCAGTCTTTATCTACTACTGGCCGCCGCCTTGGTTTCTTGTTCCAGTAGCAGTTCTTCCAGCGGAAGTGACAACAGCACAACAACTGTAGATACTGCACAAGAATCTGAGTCTCAGTCAACCACAGATGCTGGATCTTCAAATACCGGTTCTGTCTCAGATAATGCCAGTACCTCTGGAGATCAGGATGCTAATCAAAATGTGAACACTGATTCCAAAGATAACAGCGTCACGCCACGAGGCATCACCAACTATATCTTCACAAAGACAGACCCTTCCTGCAGCGCCTATGTTGGTGAATTCACATCCACTATCCAGGACCGTGGCAATGACCGCACGTTGACAGGCTCGCTCTCCATTACTACGGACGGCAGCACCTGCAAGATTAGTAGCAACTCGATTCCTAACCACGATGTCAATGATAAGGGGGCATTTGCTAATACGATTGGTGAGGTCAACGAAACCTTCAGTATTCCTGTCTCACCATCTGTAGCAAACAGTACTACTCAACTTACTCTGCAATACGACAATGCAGTTTTTTTAAATGGGGCCAAGCTCGACCTACTTGCTGCTGCGTGCTATGGAGTTGGGAATGAGCCGTTGGGGCAGGAGAAGATTGGTTGCTTTCAGACGAATGTTCCTTGGCGCTATGACCCTATGTCCTCACTGAATCAGTTTGGAACGGACTCTCACAACGCCCATACGCAACCAGATGGAGCCTATCATTATCACGGAGATCCTCTAGCCATGTACGATACCTCAGGGCGGACGGCCTCTGGAGTGATTGGTTTTGCAGCCGATGGCTTTCCGATTTATGGACCTTTCATCGATGAAAATGGGAGTATTCAGAGAGCCACTTCTAGCTATGTCCTCAAAAGTGGTGCTCGACAAAACCAGTCGGGAGAAGGGGCTTTCCCAGGTGGGACTTATGATGGTACTTTCATTGATGATTATGAATATCAAGCTGGCATTGGAGATTTGGACGAATGCAACGGAATGATGATCAATGGTAACTATGGTTATTTTGTCACCAGCACCTATCCTTGGATCATGAAGTGCTTTAAAGGGAGTCCTGACAGTTCCTTTCGCAAAAATTAAAGGATGCCCTAAAATTTATAACGTGAAGACCCCTGAAGATGAGGGGACTTTTGCTAAACAAATAAATTCAATGAATGTAATACAAGAGGATCGCCCGTCCTCACTGATATGGACCCAACGTCCAGCCTGGGAACTGGCCCAGTTGATCCGCCAAAAAGATGTCACTGCAGAGGCCGTCGTGCAAGCACATCTCACTCAGATCAAGCACCACAATCCTCAAATCAAGGCGGTCAGTGTTTTAGCATCAGAGGAAGCTCTCATGAGTGCTAGAAACGCTGATCAAGAATTGTCTTCTGGAAACAGCGAAATTGGTCCCCTGTATGGCGTGCCGATCACCCTGAAAGATCATGCGATCGTTAAGGGAATGAGAACCACCCAAGGACTACCACAGTACTGGAATTACAGGCCTTCTAAGGACTGTGAGCTGGTGGCCCGCTTGCGAAGAGCAGGAGCTATTATCCTTGGACGCACCAACGTTCCGTTTGGGTGCTATGACTGGAACTGTCGAAACCCAATCTATCCGGAAACAGTAAATCCGTGGAATCCTACAAAGACTCCTGGTGGATCTTCGGGAGGAGCAGCTGCAGCAATTGCGACAGGTATGACTCCTTTGGACATGGGCTCTGATCTGGCAGGGTCTATTCGTCTACCTGCCCACTGCTGTGGTATTTTTGGATTGCGTACCACCGATGGTCTCTTACCCATGAACGACGTCGATCCTGAAGATTTTCCTCCCTCCCCTTCATTGCTAACGGTCTGTGGGCCGATGGGTCGCAGCATTGCCGATCTTCAATTAATGCTATCCGTCCTCGCCTCTGACCAGAGACAAGACGAACTACCTGTCCCTAAAAAACTGCGCATTGCTCATACTCATACGATTCTAGACATCACAGCAAATGAGCCGACTCAGGAAGCAATCGAATTTTTTCTGAATAAACTGAGTAAAGATGGCCACACGGTGACCAAGAATTGCAGACCTGAGGTCGATATGGCGGAGTGTTTTGAATTGTGGGCGATTATCAAAGGTCATCTGGCCACTATCTCACTCCCCAAGTTGATGCTAACAGAGCCTTTCAACTCTATTTTACTATTCTATGTGTTGCAGATGCGGATGGGTGGGGGCTGGATTGCTAAAAAACTGCGCAAAGGATTTCATTCGTCTGAGCAGGATTTTCAGACCGCCTTGGAGCGACTCAAAGAAATTAGAGATCAAGTGACAAAGTTCTACGATCAGTATGATCTCTGGATGCTTCCAAACATGCCGGGTCCTGCTTTCAAGAGAACCAAAATGAACTGGAATTTCAAAATTGATGGACAAAAGGTCAGCTATGGCACTTACAACGGAACCTATCATTGCACGACGGCTTTGATGGGAACGCCCGGTTTAACAGTGCCAATTGGTTTTACAGAAGGACTACCCCTCAGCTTACAGGTACATAGCCAAGCTTTTTCCGATTTCTGGTTATTGAAGGTAGCTGAACAGCACCTTGAACCCCACGCAGATATTCGCTGGCCTACGGGCTTTGGTCCATCAAAATGAAGTCAGGCATGAAGTTGAGAAGATGGTCCGTTGAAGCTGTGCTAGGTTAAGGAGTAATTCAGAAATGATTTTGTGGCAGGTAGAGAACCAGATCTGGGAAGACGGTAAACGTGAGAATTCCCAGCAAGAGCAGCAGCCAATATGGAACAGTTGCTAAAGCGGTTTTGCCTAATCCGATCTCATGGTTGGTGACGGCAACAATCACTGAGAGATTCAAACCAACAGGTGGAGTCACTTGACCAATCTCAATCAGAATCGTGACGATAACTCCCAGCCAAATTGGATCAAAACCCAGCCCTGTGAGTAGAGGAAAGACGATCGGCAGTGTCATCACCATCAGGGACAAGCCATCAAACAGGCATCCCAGCAGAACGTAGCACAGAATTACCAATAACAGTACCCAGTAGCGATCCCATCCTAGTTCTTCGATAGCTTCAATCAAGGCCTGAGGCACCCCCAGAATACTGATGGATTGAGCGAGAATCACAGCCCCCACTACGACAAAGCCAATCGATCCATAGGTGATGGCTGCATGCCGAAAGCAGTCTACTAACTTGTGCAGGGTCAAATCTCCCCAGAGAAAGCCCAAGGCGATTGCGCTGACAACACCAACCCCTGCTGCCTCCGTTGGGGTAGCTATCCCCAGCACAATCGTTCCCATCACCGCAAATACTAGTCCGGCAACAGGCCAGATGCTCAATAAACTCTTGAGTTTTTGAAGAAAGGGAATCTCTAGCTCCTCTGGCTCTACGGGATATAGACTTCGATCCTTCAGACATCGCACAAGGATATAGGCCATGAAGCAGAGAGCTATCAACAGCCCTGGAATTATTCCTCCCAAAAAGAGTTGACCAATTGAGGTTTCGGTCAATGATCCATAAATCAACAAAGACAAAGACGGAGGAATCAGCAGGCCAAGGGTTCCACCACCAGCTAGACTTCCCACCACCATTCGTCGATCATAACCCCGCTGTCTCATCTCTGGATAGGCTACAGCTCCGACAGCTGCCGCTGTTGATAGGCTTGAGCCACTAATGGCCCCAAAGACTGTGCAGACGGCAATGTTAGTATGTAGTAGGTTTCCAGGAACCCGATTGAAGACCGTCGACAGGGCTGCATAGATTCGTTGACTGACTCCAGAAGCCAGCATCACTTCCCCCATGATGATGAACAAAGGAATCGCACTCAGGGTAAATTCATTGAGGACGTTCCAGACGGCGTTCAAAGCCAGGGATGTCGCACCATTGACAAAGAACTGGAGGATTATCAGTCCGGTCAGACCGAGCGCTGCACCAAGGGGAGCACTACTAGCAGCGGCAGCGATCAATGTGCTGAGAAGGGTTGTCCAAAACATTTGGACTTCAATGGGAGGAAGAGGAGTCAGCAGAAGATCTGCGGATCCTCGACAAGCAGAGTAGGCTTGCGATGCTAGTCAAGAGAAAGGAGATGGGCAGGATTGCCATCCAGGGAAGTAGAGGAAGTCGAGAGATCTCAGTTTTGAGGTTTAGCTTGATGGCAAACTTTAACCACGGAACGGTCTCATAAAGCATCCAAGCGAAAAAGGCTAAGGTGACCAAATGCTTGAAAATCTTAAGTGACCAGCGAACTTGTTTGGAGGGATGCTGAGTAAGCAGCGTGATCTGCACGTGCTTATCGTGTAACGTCAGGTAGGGCAACATCAGGAAAAGGGAGGCCGACAAGAGTAAGCCGACCACCTCTTCAGTAAAGTTCAGTGGTGAGTTGAGAAAGTAGCGCATCACTACTCCCACGCTGACCATAACAACCATTCCTAGGCCAGCCAGTGCGGCCAGTGTGACCATCCATCTTGAAATCAACTGCACATGGATGCTCAGTAAACAATTGTGAAAGCACTAAATACGCAGTACTCGCTCGGTTGATGTCTCGCGAAATTGTTCATTATTCAGCGACCAACAGCCCTGAGAATCTTTGCTCGGTTGGCTGGTGCGTTACCTCCGGCCTCTTCTGCCATGGTTTGCCAGGTACTAGCAGCTGCATCGAGGAAGGCCCGCTGATCCTGAGCTGGAAAATCAGCCAGCCACTTGATCCCAACCTGTTCCAAATCTTGGCGTGCCTTCTGCTCTTTCGCATCGTCATCAGAATAATCGGTGGAACGTGTAAATAGATCATCCGCTGCTTTCTTGACTGCAGACTGCATGGAAGCTGGTAGTGAATTCCACTGTTGCTCGGAAGCTCCCAGTACGTAGGGAAGGCCAGCAATTGGATAGAGGTAGGAAGCAAAGCCAGTAACTTCTTGTAGGGATACGGTCTTGGCGTACAGAGCTGGATAGACTGCACAATCAACAACCCCAGTTTTCAAGGCAACATACATCTCGGTTTGTCCGATGATCTGTGCGGATACACCTAGCTTGTCAAATGTTTCAACCATGTCCTTGCTCCAGACGCGAAGCTTCTTGGTGCGAAGCTCTTCCAGAGTGTTCACTGCTTCATCACGACAAAAGATGGAAGCATAAAGAATTGGCAATGCCAAGAAACCAGCGGGAACGATTCCCCACTCCTTTAACTCTTCGGCATAGATATCCTTGAGTACAGGGATTGCCCTCAGGTGTTCCTCTGTGGAGCCTACAGAACCCTGAATGTAGACGGCGTTCATGGCAGGAGCATCCCGTCCCAGGTAATTGGCCCAGACTAAACCCATCTCTGCAGCTCCAGTTGGAAGCCAACGCAAGACATCCTCGTTTTTAAGACCTAGGGAGCCACCATGATAGACCTTGATTTGTAGTTTTTTGTCCGTAGCTGCACCGACATCGTCAGCAAAGCGATCGAGTTCCTTGGATTCATTACGATTTTCCGGCAGGCCATTATTGAATTTCCAGCTGAATTCCTGCGCGAAAATCGGGGTGGAAAAAAGCAGCGTTCCCGCAAGCAGGGCTGTGATCGAACGTTTAATGAATGGAAGAAAGCTTTTCATGAATTCACCTCTCCTGAATAATTGAAGAACTATAAAGAATGTGATTGAAAACAATGAGGAAACCAGCTTGTTACTGGGGGATGTTCTGCAGGACAAGTCGATTCTGAATCACAGCGACTTGCAAAACGAGTTAGTGTGCTTATCCGAACAAAAATTCGTCAATTATCAGCAATTGTGTGATAGGAGGATCAACAAAAAAAATTAGTTTAGCAGAAATTCTGTGAGAAACGTAGTTTAATTATTGTTTACCATTACTAACTAATTTGGTGCCTACTAATTCAACAGTGGTAGGAATTCTGACTTAGCAAAAAAATCTAAAGTTCTAACCTCATAGATATGATGTCAACTTGATTTGGATAAAGTCATCAGAATCAAAGATGTAGGATGGATCTGAGGGTTGAGATCCGGAAAATTCTGTTAATGATATCTGAAAGTTATAGTTTTCGTATATTCGTGTTTCGTATTTTAGAAAGGTGGTTGAGCTATACTTACTGGTGTCATAGGTAGTTCCGCCGAGAAAAGAACTATCGGACATGTCATTGAGGGTGATTCGATACCCGAAAAAAATGTCTTGATCAGATAGGACTTGGGGTTCGTCTTTTGACCTGCTATCATGCTGATATTCCAATAAAATTGAAAAGTCTGAATCTGAATTGAAAATCTGGTAGAGGGTGTATTCAAATCCAGAGACAGCAGCAAAATACGTCTCTGAAAATCCATTTCTGATCGTAAGTTCAGATTTGAAAAGCCAGTCCAAATAAGTGTATTGGACATCCAAACCGATCTGGCTAATTTGTGCATAATGAAGAGAAAGTTCCTCTTGTGCGTTTGATAGAATTAGGGGCTCTCTGCTGGTTCCTTTGAAGTAGCTAAGACCGAAATCTATATCAGCAAAGTAGTGACTGTATCGAAGAGCAATATCTAGATTGTGCAGATCATCTGACGATTCAAATTTTGAAGCACTTTTTTCAATTACTACTGGTCCCCTAAAGCGGCCTTTATTTCCAGGAAAATTTCTTTCTCTAAAGTAAGGTAAAAGATAAAGAGAAAATGTCCCGTACTCTGGAAGAAATTGAAGATTCACCATTGGCTGCCCGAGCTTTTGGTCGCCTGATATATCCCCTGTGTCAACCTGATTGATAACATCAACTATGTTGATTGATTCTGTAACGCCCCAAAAAACAGTATTGATCCCAAACAACATTTCAAATTGATTGGACTCAAGTAGCAAATATCCCTCCCTGACATCAAACAGGTCTCTGTACTCATCTATTCCATCTTTCCTGATAAAAGGAGAAAAGGTGACTGAGTAGCTTTCACTAAATGGATGGAACAGTTCTAGGTAACCTTCGACAGAGGTCTGCACAACATCGGTTGACTGCTCTGACCATTTTGGTGAATTCTTGAAATATTTTGATTCAAACCCAACTGAGATTCGGGTATCTAAGTTTTCATTACCAGAGATACTCCCCGCAATGAAGCAAAGAAAAAGTGCGTTTGAAAAAAAGATTTTTAAATATGGAGGCATTAACTAACGGGCTCTACTAAGCTTTCCTTTCTCAAAAGCATTGGCAGTCAAACCAGTACGGAATTGATAATCATCCCAAATCAAATCTGTTTGCTTCTTAGTTTGCACATTTTTCATAACAAATTTGTGAGATCTCCAGACGCCATCAAGGTATTCTTTATAATTGGAAGCCTCCATTACTTTGAGTAATTGGCCTCTGCGATCATAAAATTCTAGTTTTCTAAGTTGAAATATTGATTGGTCAATCCAACTAATTTGTTTTGAATATCCTGATTTTTCGTAGAGAGGAATTCTTTCCAAAACATCACAAGTAAACTCTCCACAGGGCTCTTCTCTCAAAAATTTATAGGAAAATTTTTTGAGTTCTGAAGCAGTAAAATCTTCAAAAGCGAATTCTGATCCAACAAAGGGACCGGACTTGTTACTCGAGGAAATTCTTTTGACTCTTTTCAAAGCTGGCAAGTAAAGCCATTGATCATCAGCTTCCAGAATTTGTGCGTGTGAGAGTAGGGCAGTCCCCTTGATGTCACGTGGTGTGTTAAAAAGTACCAAACTCTTGTCTCCAACATCCTCATTGTCTCGTTCAAGTGTCGTGAAATTTATTGATCTTGTAGTCTCATCTCCGGCAGCATTCCTCAGAATCATCGTCATTTTCACTCTGCTGTCCCCATAACCAGTATCTGATCGGTCTGACCTAGCAGCAATTTCAAAACCTCTTTCCTCTGGTGATTCACCGAAAGACGTGGATGGTATGCACAATAAAAATGTTGATGAAATGATCAGAATAACTCTCATGTAGTTAAACACTGCTTTTTTTTCTGACATAAATATCCTTAAATTGCTGATGTTGAGGGTTGAGCAGTATTTATGCTGCCACCAGATGAAAGCTTAACGTCCTTTTTCAAAAGTAGAATAGCTGGTAGAAGCAGGAAGTCTAATATAATGGCGAAGATGATAGCTAAAATAGTCATCAGTCCCATATCAACATTTAATTTAAACGTTGAGCTAGTTAGAACTCCAAAACCTACGGCTAGAATAAACGTGTTAATAACGATAGCCATACCAACATTATCGAAGGCATATCGGATTGAATCCTCTACGCTGAGTTGACGATCCTCTCTTGCTCGAACATACTTTGAAAGAAAATGTACTGTATCGTCAACTACAATTCCTAGTGAAATTGATGCCACGGTAGCAACTGAAAAACCAACATCACCAACCAATATTGCCCAAGCGCCAAAAGTTGTGAGAATTGGTAAACCGTTTGGGATAAGACTCAACAGTCCTAGTTTAAGGCTACGCAAGGCAACTACCATCATCAAAGCAATTGCGAAGATTGCAATCATAGTCCCAGTTATCATGCTATTAACGTTTCTCTCTGTGATGTAAGTGAACATTACGCTGGCACCGGTTGGTTTTGTTTGCATATAACTAGGTAAATTAATTCCCATCCATTCATCGGTTTTGATCAGAAAGTCTTTGAGTTCCGAGGTTGTTAATCGACCAAAAGTGACAGTAACTCTCGAAGCACTCTTGTCAATATTAATCCTATCATTAAGGTCTAGTCCGTACGGTAAAGAAAGTTCGTACAAGAGGAGATATTGAGCTGACAGATCACGTTCGTCAGGTATTTTATAATAGCTCTGTTCATCACCATGCATGTTTTTGTTCAATCTCTTCATAATATCGGAAATTGAGTACACATGCGCTACATTTTCAATATCCCGCAAATATGATATAAATTTTTCTATATTTTGTAAGTATTCTGGTTCACTGATCCCACCTTCTGATTTTGCAGGAATTGAGTATTCAATAGGATAAACTCCAAAGTTATCTAAGACAAAATCGGAATCTGTTCTGAATTTCACTGACTCATCAAAATATTCCACCCATTGATCATCAAAATTTATAGTTGGAATAAAACAAATGATTATTAGGGTTACAGTACTAGTACCTACAAGCACTTTCTTATGATTTTCGATAACAAAATTTGCCAATTTCAACATAACACTTTTGTCTTTTTCTTTATCAGAACCTAATTTGGCTTTGTACGGAAGAATGTTTATAATTACTGGCAAAAGTGTTATCGAGAAAAACCAGGCAGCCCCTATTCCAATGGCGGTGATATTGCCTAAATGCCAGTAAGGCGGAGAGTCGGAAAAATTCAATGCTAAAAACCCAACAATTGTAGTTGCTGATGTAATTGTTACTGGTAGGAAATTTATCTTCAAGGATTCAATAATTGCTTCCCGCTTTTCCAGTCCTTCCTGCATTAAGCTTTTTAAAGTAATATAGATATGTATTGCATCTGCAACCGCTAATGTCAGAATTACTGTCGGTGCAGCCATTGATATTGGTGTTAGTTCGATACCAGCATACCCACCGATTCCCATACCAACAATTGTGGATAAAATGATCAAAATTAGAACTGCGACCGTTGGGCTCCAGGCCCTGATAATTAGCCCAACCATAATAAATATCATAAGGAACATAATCGGAGTGATTGTTCCTGCGTCTTTCATTCCAGCTTCTGCAAATGCGTTGTTCAGAGCTGCAACACCAGAAACATAAACTTCTAGATCTGGAAACTTTTCTTCAATATCTTTCTCTATTCCGAGAGCATAATTTATTGCTTCTGGAACTTCCATGAGATCTTTTTCAGCGAATTGCAAAACGGCATTTATAGCTGTTATTTCAGCGTCTTTAGAAATTGACTGATTCAGTAGTAATGGCTCGTTAAGAGCTATTTCCATCCTACTTTTATAATAATCTTTATTCTCATTTTGACCTTCAACCAAATCTTCAACAATTAAATCATCTCCAACAGCGCTTGTATGTTGAAAATTTGTAATTGAATCAACTCTTATTACATATGGTATTTGCCAGGCTCTTTCTGTTATTTCTTTGATTGCCGTAAGGTCACTATCATTAAAGACATTGCCAGGTCTATTCTTTTTAACTACGAAAAGTACATTGTCGTTCTTGGTGTATGTACTTTGAAACGATTCAAATGCTTTTAGCTCAGGATTACTTTCAGAGAAAAATACTCTGTAATTGGTAGAAAAAGCTAGGTTTTTAGCACCATATCCACAGGCTAGCGTAAATAATAATGTAAAAAGTATTGTTGTCCATTTATTTCGTATTACCAATTCAGTCAACTTAACCGAAAATTTGTCAATTTCTTGAAAGTAATTATTCATTAATCCTTTTGCTATATGAACGAGTTTAGATTCTAGTTTGGTTCAAATATTTCATTACTTAGTCCCATTCAAAACTAAGGAGAGTTGAAGTTAGAGATGGTTTAACTTATTTCAGTCTCATTTTGGAGTAATATGGTAAATTCCTGACCCATCAGGTAATTGACCAATGAAAGCACCAGTAACTTGTACTCCTACATATTCAGCATAGACTCCAGTTCCTTGCGTCAATTTTGCGTTGTAAACCCCATCTTTTCCAAAAGTGGCAGAATACAAACTAACATCACCATTTGGATCTACTGATTCACATACCCCAACTCCTCCTAGCATTACTCCGCTTGGATCTGTAACCACACTATTATAACAAGTAGCTCCTACCACCCTTGGCATACCTTCTGGAGCTTTTGAATAATCCCAGATGTCTTTAGATTTGATGTGAGTGATGGAACCGGTCTTCCCTGAAACTGTCTCACTTGACTCAGGCATTTAAGTGCCTGTAGCTTCCCAACCTTTCATGTGTCCACCTGCAAATGCTGCACTCGTTGGCACAGCAATCAGCAATGCTGTAGCTAGTTTAGCCGTAGTTTTCATAATGCTCATTTCAACTCTCTTTGAAGTAAAAAATGTTAATACTAGTGACTTCTATGTTGCACCATCATTACTCTACATATTTGAAACAAATATTCTACCTTTTAATTGGATGGAATTTTGTCAGACATAGTATATTTACGTCGAACAGATCTTTTATGATTGAATCAAGTATAAAGATTGGTAACTGACGATTTTAATTTTGGACCTTCAACCGCTTCTAATATATTTGAGAGAAATTACAGAAAACTTTGACTGTCGGGACAGTTGTGGTGGGAGCCATGTTGGTACTTCTCTTTGCACTGCCGCTTTTCCCGATTTCAAGTTCTGTCCGGACAGTCTGACTTAAATTTCTGCTAAGTAGATCTGCTCTCGCGTTGCTCTTCTTTAATTCCCTAGCAGTTGAGAGTTTTTTCTAATTCAATGGAGCACCTGTGCGTGATCAAATCGAAGGAAGGTATGTCGGTCGTTATTCAGGTGGGTTTGGTGAAAATAGCAGTAGATTTTCTGGCTTTTATCATTTCAGACTAAGTTAGTCATTTTGATTCTGAGTTTGAGGGAGTGCCATCTGATTCACGCAAATCATTGGGTAAAGTCCTAGGTCCAGATTTATCATGAACTGAGGGTGCTATCTCAATCAATTTGGCCCATTCTGATGCATCGTTCTTGCTTCAGCAAGACCAGGCTAAATTTTTGAAGTTTAGTGGGGTTTTCTCTGCGATCTGCTTGACCAAGCAGCAACTATCTGAAAGATTATAGAGCCCTCCAGATTCAACTTTAGATAAGTTAAAAAACACGAATCATGCGCTCACTCCGAACTTCAAACGATACTCAGCAAGTTTTCTTTGCCAATGAGGATGCTCAACTAATTCTCGGTTGACCAGTCCGGTTGGAACTTGGCCCCGCATCACAGCTAGAACAGCCTGAACATCTGCTGCACCAATGCCGGCAAAACACTGATCAGTCCAGCACAGAGCATGGGGTGTGAGAATAACGTTGTCCAACTGCAGAATAGGATCCTCCAGTGGCGGAGGCTCCACCTCCAAGACATCGAGTCCAGCTCCTGCGATTCTCTGTTTTTGCAAAGACTCTGTCAGGGCAGTTTGATCAACAACAGGACCCCGTGCAGTGTTGATCAGATAGGCTGTGGGTTTCATCAATAATAAACGCTCAGCGTTGACAATGTGCCGTGTGCTTTCTGTAAGTGGGCAGTTAATGGAAAGTATGTCTGATCGCATGAACAGATCTTCGAGAGAGACCAGTTCCACATTTAATTCCTTCGCTTTTGTCTCGGTGAGAAATGGATCGTGGGCAATGAACTTTAGATCGAAGGGAGTCGCTAATCGAAAAAGCTCTGCTCCAATGTTTCCTAATCCCAGTGAACCCAGCGTTTTTCCGACCAAGCCCACTCCCATGTGCTCAGAGCGCAGTGAAAACCCTGCTGCACCTTGGCGTGTCAACTGATCTTTCACTATCAACTTGCCTGTCAACGCTAACATCAAGGTAATGATGGATACCGCTACAGGCCGTTGGACTCCTTCCGGAGTGATCGCCAGTCCGATTCCGTTCTCCGTACAGGCATCAACATCGACTGAATCGTAGCCAACCCCGAAGCGAGCCACTAGAGACAGCCTGCCTCCTGGGTCAATACTTTGATGCGAGAACTTCGCAGATAAAAGTATCAGTGCATCGAACTCTTTCATGGACTCAGCTGTCATTTCACCGTTCACTGGAGGGATGAATTCCAGCTTTATGCGCTCATCTTTTTGTAGCGGAGAGAGATCAAACATGGGATAGGAAGGACTACCGTCCGAACGCAGAAAGTCAGCGCTCAAAGCGACCCGAAATTTGTCTTTATTTATTGCAGGCACTACTGATTCTCCCTACACATGATAGTTGATTGTTTCGCCCTTTTACACTTTTCGCCAAAAGATAATGACTTTCATTAAAATCCCTAAAATTAGACTTGAGCAACTCGTTTTCAGGAATATTTTGTTGCTGCGTGACCCAAGATGCTGAATTTGTCGTTATAATCAGAGCTTATACATTGCCTCAATTTGACCCAAATGTGCTGAAGAAAATTTGAGCACAACCCCCGCACTTGGCTGGCTTGATCCAGACATTTCATCTAAGTTGGTCCACGTTGTGGTCACACGCAATTCAGAACAAATAGCACTACCAAAAGCTGGGCAACTGACTTGACTAGCTGAGACATGAAGTTCGGTTAGCAAAGATCCATTAGGACGATGTGCTGCAACTTTGGATGTTCCCCAAAGTGCTATCCAAACGTTTCCTTGTAAATCAACAATAGCACCATCAGGTATAACATTGGAGTCAAAGGAGATAAAAACTTTACGTTCGGATATGGGAAGTCCTGTCTGAGGATTCAGTTCTACACGCCAGACTAAATTAAGTGCACTGTCTGCAAAGTAACCAGTAGAACCGTCAGGTGTAAAACAAGTTGAGTTGGGTATAGTGACGTTGGAATACAGCAATTGTGTCTTACCAGATCTAATATGATAGATAGATCCCGCACTCGGTTCAGCCTCGCACCCCATTGTCCCAAACCAAAAAGATCCACTTGGATGAACCCTACAATCATTGCTACGCGTCAGAGAATTGTCTGACTCGATCTCTAAATAACTCTCCTAGCTTTCGCTAACAAGATCCAATATATGAAGACCATCATCAACTGCGACAAGAAGCCGATTACTATCGATTCGGGCAGCCGCACTTGCCATACCAGGACAGTCAATTACTTTAGTAGATTGATCATCAATTTGTTCATAAAACTTGGAATTCAGGATATCGAACCAGCAAAAGCTATTACGCTCAGGATGCCAAAAGATGCCCTCACCTAATTCACAAACTGGCGCATTGCAAACTTCCATAGATTTCATTTATGGCTCCACAACAATTGAATACAAAAGATTTAATTAAGAGCTAAATAAAATTATTATGAGTCTCCATCCATTATGATTTGAAAAGGAATTAGTATTGTTAATTTATTTTGTGAGGCGTTACCCACATTTTTTCAATGTTAGATTTCTTCATTGCGAGCGCAACTTTCATCTCCCCTAAGGAATATTCAGCACTGGCATTAGGAGTTTTTCCTAACATAATACAAGAATAAAAGTCGTGAAACTGATGGTAAAAGGAGGAATTGTATCCATGTCTATCAAACAACTGAAAGCCATCAGGATGTTCTTGATCAAAAATATACACGCCATAGCCTTCAGGACCAACCATAATCTCACCACGTGTGCCTGTAATTCTAAATGGGTAGTCTTTTGAAAACACTGTCTTTTCAGTCAAAATACCCTCAAAAATGGCAGTTACAGAATTTTCAAAGGTGAATATTGCTTGAGATAAACTTTCACCTTCCATCAAGGGATGAGGATAAGAAAACTTACAGAAGGTCTCTTTAATTTCACCAAACCAAAATCTTAATGGACGAATCCAATGGGCACCGCCATCAATTGTGATTCCACCACCTGCAGCTGCTAAAGAATATCTCCATGCCTTGGATTCAGTGTCACTTTTCAAAACACTGTAACTATCAAATATATCTTTATCAGATGCCTGTCTAAATGAAGCTTTTGCAGTAACAACCTCACCAATAACTCCATCCAAAAGCAAATCTTTCACTTTTAATATCTCAGGCCAATACTGGCTATTTTCAGCAATCATGAAAATATTGTCAGATCTTCTTGAGTAGTCCAGAATTCTGTGTGCAGAATCAAGTGTATGAGCCATCGGTTTTTCAAGAAGAACATTCAATTTTTGGCTAAAAGCTCTGAGAGCAAGATCTTCGTGTAAATAATGTGGTACAGAAATAATGACAGAATCCAAAGCTGTCTCTTGGGTGGCTTCCTCAAGTTGAGTGAAGATTTTGCAGGATAAGTTGTATTTACTTTTGAATTCTTCAGCACCCTCAAGATTGGTATCAATTAATGCAACTATCTCAATAGGGTGCTTTGTATCTGAAACATATTTAATAACAGAATTAGCATGTACAGCAGCTATTCTACCGCAACCAATAAAAGCTAGCTTCATAAAAGACTAATAATGAAAAATTATATTCGATTGAGAAATCGCTGCTTTTGAGCATCGATAATGAGTGCTAGCAGAATGATAAAACCCCGAACAGCATTCACCCAGTAAGGATCTACGCTCATCAAATTTAATGCGTTATTAATAATTGCCAGTAGAAGAACTCCGGCAAGTGCTCCAATTAGAGAACCCTCACCACCTTTGAGACTAACTCCACCAATCACTGCAGCAGCTACAACGTTCAAAGTAAGTTCGGCTCCAAGGTTTGGGACAGAAGTTTCTAACTTACCAAGAAGCATCCATCCTGCAAAGGCAGCAAGGAAACCACTTACTGCATAAACAAAAAGAACAATTCTCTTTTGATCTATACCAACTGTTTGGGCAGTTTTGATATTACTACCAACAAAAAGAACCTGCCTTCCAATTGTTGTTTGCTTTACAAAGAAGTGAAAAATCAAGAATACGATAATCATTGTGATAATCGGCATTGGAATTCCATAGAGCTGACCACCACCAAGAAAATTAAATGAATTTGGTGTTCCAGGCATTACAGCACCCTCACTGATAACGTAACCAAATCCTCTCAGAACAAGTTGCATTGCCAGAGTGACAATAAAGAAATTCATACCAACATAGGCTATCAATAGACCATTGATAAATCCAAATAATGTCCCTAAAGTAAGCATAATTGGAACAACTATAACAGGCGCTAATTCGACACCTAGGCCACCAGCCTGAGCAAAAGTCGATTCTGCTGCTGGTAGCATCAGCCATGCTGCAATGACTGTTACTATAGAGACATTACCTTCTGCAGAAAGATCTAAATTTTTTGCAAAAAGACACAGAGCTTGGCCTATCACCATAATCCCTAAGACACTTCCACCAATCAAAATATTCTGAATGTTGGTTGGGGAAGAGAAATTCGGAATTAAAAGTGAGAAACAAAGAAAGGTAGCGATCAATACATACCAGATAAAGTATTTAAACAAATGTTGCATAATTGGGTAACTTGAACAGCAGGCTTAGGAATGGGCTCGTTCCATTGATAACATTATTTTTTCAAATGAAAAATTTTCATGCGTAAATTCTTCAACTAATCTATTTTCATTCATTACAATTATACGGTCACAAATATTAATCATTTCTCTTATCTCTGAGGACGCGATTAGAATGCTAATTTGATCCAAAGATAGATTTTCAATAATTCTATAAATATCATTTTTGGCATTTACATCAACGCCTTGTGTTGGCTCTTGTAAAAGCATTAATTTAGGATTAATTACAGATAATCTCCCAAAAATTATCTTTTGCTGATTGCCACCACTAA
>JACLAC010019640.1_pt1 | contig 22734 bp, 22 predicted proteins | sample 8027881 | NCBI WGS metagenome assembly JACLAC01 (sample SAMN15725517, study PRJNA655200) | protist metagenome | isolation source: fluorescence activated cell sorting (FACS) single amplified genomes of... | place: Spain: Blaines Bay Microbial Observatory, Mediterranean Sea | collected 2016-01-19 | reverse complement strand
GTTATAGATACCGGAGAAACATTAAAAAGAGTTGAAAAAGCTCAAATGGTATTCCAAACAATTCCATCTCCAATGGAAACCGCAATGCTTTTTCAAGAAGCGGGATCTGGCTATACGGCAGGTCTTACTAATCAGATAGAAAACGTAAGAAACTATGTAACAAGCATCCAAAAATCTCTAAACCTAGGTGTTTATGGTGCTGACTTAAGTTTTGCAAATATCTTTGAGCAATCACAAGAGTCTATGCTTTACATGAACTGCTCTAAAATTTTAGCAGATGGGTTAGGAGTAACGTCAGCATTCGATGTTGCTACCATGGAAAGGATGGAAGACAATATGAACAACAGAGATTCATTGATGGTTTTAATCAGTGATGCTTTTTGGATTACTGATGCCCATTTAAAAGATAACGGACAAAATCACTTGTCTGCTTTAATTATTACTGGAGGATGGGTAGAAGGTTTATATTTAGGAACCTCTTCTTTAGATCAAGCAAGTCCTAACAAAGAGTTAATGCAGCGAATTGCAGACCAAAAGTATTCGCTGAACAACCTCGTTGAATTATTAGATACTTATGATAATGTTGAAGTTATTGATATCTCAAAGAGTTTAAAAAAGTTACAATTGGTTTACAACAAAATCGAAATCAAAGAAGGGAAAACGTCGGTTTCAGATAACGACGGTGTGGCCGTAATTGGAGGAGGTAATACCTTAGTTTACGATGCGGAAACAATTATAGAAATTACCAATTCAATCAAAACCATAAGAGATGAAATTATTTTGTAAAATAACACTCGTAGCTTCATTAACATTAGGTTTTATTGGTCTTTCTAATAACGCTGATGCTCAATGTAAAGGTTATACTAAAAAACATTGTTTACCTTCATTGGCGCCATATATCCATAATGGACAGCTAACCAGTGCTGTTTTAGTTCCTGGAGATGCAGCTGACATTGAAATGACTTTTAATGCTGGAAAGGAATATAGAATAATCGTTTGTAATCAGGATCAAATTGGGAATGTTCAATTTAAAATTTTAGATCAATCACGTAAGGTTTTATATGAAAGTGATTATGAAGAAAAAAACCCTTCTTGGGATTTTAAAGTAGAAAATACGCAACAGTTAATAGTGCAGTTAAAAGTACCTGAAATGGAAAAAAACAATCAAAGAACCAACTTGGTTCCAAATGGTTGTGTTGCTGTTTTAGTAGGGTTTAAGAAGTAATTTCTCCTCTTAAAGAATTTTGTAACCACTCTTTTATTTCATCATGAGATAAATCAGTACCCAATAAATACATGAGTTTCGTTACTGCTGCTTCATAAGTCATATCAGCACCACTTACTACTCCAATGTTTTTAAAGGCAGAACTAGTTTCGTATTTTCCTTGCTCAACACCACCACCTTCACACTGACTAATATTAAGGAGAATAATTCCTTTTTGTACAGCAGCATTTAATAGGTCGAGAAACCATTGCTGAGTTGATCCGTTTCCTGCACCAAAAGTTTCTAAAACGATGGCTTTCAGATTAGGGATATTGATAATGGAAGAAATAACTTCCTTAGAAATACCAGGGTAAAGCTTAATTGTTGCAATATGGTTATCCGAAAACTTATTGATTTTCAAAGCTTTGTCATTCGGTTGATAGATAGCTGATTTGTTGAATTTTAGTGAAACTCCTGCCTCTGCTAAAACCGGATAGTTGGGCGAAGAGAAAGCTTCAAAATCTTCGGCATTTGATTTAGTTGAACGATTACCTCTATAAAGATCATATTCAAAATAAACAGCAACTTCGGGTACAACAGGTTTTCCATTTTTTACGGTAGATGCAATTTCAATAGCCGTTATTAGATTCTCTTTGGCATCCGTTCTAATTTGACCAATGGGTAATTGAGAACCCGTTAAAATAACTGGTTTACTCAGGTTTTCTAGCATAAAACTTAATGCAGAAGCAGTGTAAGCCATTGTATCCGACCCATGTAAAACAACAAAACCATCGTAGTTGCTATAGTTGTCAAATATTATTTGAGCAATAGACATCCAGTTCTCAGGCTCCATGTTTGAAGAGTCTATTGGTTCTTCAAAAGAAATGGCCTCTATATTAGATTGGAGCTTTTTAATTTCAGGCAGTTCTTGAATTAGAGCGTCAAAGTTAAACGTCTTTAAAGCACCAGTATTTTCGTCACGAACCATACCGATGGTTCCGCCTGTGTATATGATTAAAATTGTACTCATTTCTTTGTTGTCGTAACACCTTATCGAGGCACCTTTTTAATTTATGGTAGAATTTTCAAAAGATTCCTCTGTTCTTCCTGACGGTAAAAGTCAGGATTCAATCGGAATGACAAATGTAAACTAAAAACCAAATACTTGTTTAGAATTTGCAGTGGTAATTGCTGCAACCTCTTCAATTGATATCTCGTAAATATCAGCTACTTTTTCAGCAATACCCAATAAATAAGTGCTTTCATTGCGTTTTCCTCTGTTAGGTGTTGGAGCTAAATAAGGAGAATCTGTTTCTAGGACTAAATGTTCAATAGCAATTTGCTCAACAACTTTATCTAAACCTGAATTCTTAAAAGTAATAACACCGCCAATACCTATTTTAAAATCACCGTAATTGATAATATGGTTGGCTTGCTCAACTGTGCCTGTAAAACAATGAAAGATTCCTCGCATTTTATCGTCATTGAGCTCATCTAAAATCTCAAAAATCTCATCAAATGCATCTCTACAATGAATAACAAACGGAAGGCTTCTTTCTTTAGCCCACTTAATTTGTGTTCTAAAAGCATCCTGTTGTTGGGTTAAAAAAGTTTTGTCCCAATACAAGTCTATACCGATTTCTCCTATTGCACAGAATTCATTTTTATTTAACCATTCCTCCATTAAAGCCAGTTCTTCTTTATAATTTTCACCGACAGAGGTAGGATGTAAGCCCATCATGGGAAAACAATTCTCTGGATAATCAGTTCCGAGCTTCATCATTCCTTCAATTGATGAAGAGTCAATGTTGGGCAAAAACAACCTTTGGATTCCCTTATCGATGCAATTTTGAATAACGATATCAATGTCTTCTTTAAATTGTTCGGAGTATAAATGCGTATGAGTGTCTGTTAAAATCATATTTCAAAAATAAGAGTTTAGAGCTGAGAGGTTAGACCTTAGACAGAATCTTTTCTCTATTGTCTAACATCTTTTATCTATAAAAGTTATCTTTGCAATCTTAAAATTCAAAAGAAATGAGTCAGCAATTATCAGAACAAGAATTGGTTAGACGTGAATCGCTATCCAAATTAAGGGATTTAGGAATTAATCCTTACCCTCAAGCTTTATACCCAGTAACTATTTTATCTAAAGAGATAAAGGAGAATTACGAAGAAGGTAAAAAGGTGGTGATTGCTGGTCGTTTAATGAGTAGAAGAAATCAAGGGAAGGCTTCTTTTGCAGAATTACAGGATAGTGCAGGAAGAATTCAGGTTTATTTCAATAGAGATGAAATTTGTGAAGGGGAAGATAAAACGATGTATAATGAGGTTTACAAAAAGCTGTTAGACATCGGTGATTTTATTGGGATTGAAGGAACTTTATTTAAAACACAGGTTGGAGAAATTAGTGTTAGAGTCAATGTTTTTTCTTTATTGAGTAAATCTTTAAAACCGCTACCTCTTCCAAAAACGGATGCAGATGGAAATGTTCATGATGCATTTACTGATCCAGAAATGAGATACAGACAGCGTTATGCTGATTTAGTGGTAAATCCTCATGTTAAAGAAGTATTTATAAAGCGAGCAAAATTAATGCATGCTATGCGTACCTTCTTTGTAGAGAAGGGATACTACGAAGTAGAGACCCCTATTTTACAGCCAATTGCAGGAGGTGCTGCTGCGCGTCCTTTCATTACACATCACAACTCTTTGGATGTACCAATGTACTTAAGGATTGCTTGTGAGTTGTATTTAAAAAAGACTTTAATTGGTGGTTTTGAAGGTGTTTTTGAATTTGCGAAAACATTTAGAAACGAAGGAATGGACAGAACCCATAATCCTGAATTTTCTATGATGGAAATTTATGTAGCTTATAAAGACTACAACTGGATGATGGAGTTCACAGAGAAATTATTAGAACATTGTGCTCTTGCAGTTAACGGAACTACTGAAGCGCAATTTGGTGAGCATAAAATCAACTTTAAAGCGCCTTATAAGAGAGTTACAATGCGTCAATCTATTATTGACTTTACAGGGTTTGATATCAAAGATAAATCTGAAGAAGAATTGGCTTCTTGGTGTAAAGCAAACGGAATTGAGGTTGATGAAACAATGGGTAAAGGAAAGCTTATTGATGAAATTTTCGGAGAGAAATGTGAAGGGAATTATATCGATCCAACATTCATAACAGATTACCCTAAAGAGATGTCGCCTTTATGTAAAGAGCACAGAGATGATCCGAGTTTAACAGAGCGTTTTGAGTTAATGATTTGTGGTAAAGAATTGGCGAATGCTTATACAGAGTTAAATGACCCTATTGATCAAAAAGAACGTTTTGAAGCTCAGTTAGAACTGGCAAAAAGAGGTGATGATGAGGCTGGAGAATTTATCGATTATGACTTCTTAAGATCATTAGAATATGGTATGCCACCTACATCAGGTTTAGGTATAGGAATTGATCGTTTAATCATGTTCTTAACGAACAACGAAAGTATTCAAGAGGTAGTTCTATTCCCACAAATGAAACCTGAGAAGAAAGCTTTAGAATTAAAAGACAATGAAAAAACGATCTTTAATTTAATGAAGGCGAATGAGCGTATGGATTTAGGTGCGTTAAAAACAGAAGCTGCATTAAGCGGAAAACAATGGGATAAAGGGATGAAAGCTTTGTCGAAATTAGGATTGTTGAAGGTTGAGGTTGACGGAGATGCTAAAGTTTGTGTTTTGCAATCTTAGAATAGTTATATTTGTTCCTTATGGAATTTAACAAAAAGGTAGCAGTATTAGGTGGAGGTAGCTGGGCAACGGCTATTGTTAAAATTCTTACAGAGAATTTGGATGTTGTGAATTGGTGGATGAGAGATCAATCTTGTGCCGATCACATAGAAAAATTTCAACACAATCCGCGTTATATTCAATCCATTCAGTTTGATGCTGCGAAGCTAAATATTGACACCGATTTACAAAAAATTGTTGACGATTCTGAAATTATTATCGTTGCAGTACCTTCTGCATTTTTGGCTCAAGCATTTGATAATATTGAGATAAGAGGAATTGAAAACAAGGTAATTATTTCTGCTGTTAAAGGTGTGGTTCCCGAGTATAATCAAATTCCTGCAGAATATTTTAACATCAAATTTGATGTGCCTTGGGATAAGATTGGAATGATCGCAGGACCTTGTCATGCCGAGGAGGTAGCATTGGAACGACTATCTTATTTAACCATTGCCTGTAGAGATCAAGATATTGCGACTTACATTGCAGAAGCAATGTCTTGTAGATACATTAATACTTCAACTTCGGATGATTTATTAGGAACAGAACTTTCAGCTATATTAAAGAATGTTTATGCTGTAGCAAGTGGTATTTGTCATGGTTTAGGTTACGGAGATAACTTCCAGGCCGTTTTAATTGCTGCTGCAATTAGAGAAACCAAAGCTTTTATTGACGAGGTACACTCTATACACAGAGATGTTAAGTCGTCTGCTTATTTAGGTGATTTATTAGTGACTGCTTATTCTCAATTTTCCAGAAACAGAAACTTTGGAAGTATGGTAGGAAAGGGGTATTCAGTGCGTTCAGCTCAAATTGAGATGAACATGGTGGCCGAAGGTTATTATGCTGCTAAAGGAATTTATGAAATCAACAAAAAATTCAATGTTGATTTACCGATCGTAGATGCGGTTTATAATATTCTTTATGAAAAAATTTCTCCGATAATGGAGATGAGGTTGTTAACGACGAAGTTGTCTTAGTGAAACAATATTTTGAGTTTTTCAAAATAGTAAGTTGAACTAATCTCATTTTTAAAATGAGATCTAATTCTACTGCAAAACCGAAGCTTCCACCATAATAACAGATTGAATTGCCGGAACACCTTTTTTTATTGCTTCTTCAACGCCGCCTTTTAGAGTCATGGCACTCATTGAACAATCGCTACATGCACCTAAGAATTTAACTTTAACAATGTTGTCATCCGTTAATTCAATAAATTCAATATCACCACCGTCATCTTTTAAGAAGGGACGAATTTGCTCTAAAGCAACGTGAATTTTTTCTATGGTTTCTTCTTTGTTCATCTTGTGATGAGATAAAATTAGGGAATCATTGTCAGTTCGAGTGATTTTTCGAAGAAAAATTGTATCGAGAACAAATGATTTCTCTCAATATGTTGTTCTCGACTCGTCCTAAAAAAAGGATACTCGAACAGGCATTATGGAGAGAAGTTTAATTCGTAGAACAACCGTCCATATTCGTAATCTCTACTTTTTTAGTAGGATCTAATTTTTCGTTTCTTGCATCAACAGCAGCAACAACATTATCTGCAAAAGCCATAAACGCTTTCGCTTGTGGAGTTGTTTCTTGTAATACTGCAGGTCTACCAGCATCACCAGCTTCTCTAATACTTTGTACCAATGGAATTTCACCTAAAAGAGGAATGTTAGTTTCTTCAGAAAGACTCTTTAAACCATCCTGACCAAAAATGTAGTATTTATTATTTGGCAATTCAGCAGGAGTGAAGTAAGCCATGTTTTCTATCATTCCTAAAACAGGAACGTTGATAGAATCTAGTTTAAACATTCCAACAGCTTTTCTTGCATCAATTAAAGCCACTTTTTGTGGAGTACTCACTACAATTGCTCCAGTAACTGAAACCGTTTGTACCAATGATAAATGAATGTCTCCTGTTCCGGGAGGTAAATCAATTAACATGTAATCTAATTCTCCCCAATCTGCTTCAGTAAACAATTGTGTTAAAGCTCTAGTTGCCATTGGTCCTCTCCAAACAATTGCTTGGTCGGTATCGGCAAAGAACCCCATCGAAAGCATTTTTACACCATAACTTTCGATAGGCTTAATCATGCTTTTTCCGTTTACGTCTGTAGGCATTGGTTTTTCATGCTCTACATTAAACATAAGCGGCATAGAAGGTCCATAAATATCGGCATCAACTAAACCTACTTTGTATCCTTTTTGTGCTAAGGCGATGGCTAAATTTGCTGTTACTGTAGATTTTCCAACCCCACCTTTACCTGAAGCTACTGCGATAATGTTTTTCACATTAGGCAAAACTTTATTTGAAGCAGGAGTTTCTGGTTGTTTCGGAATTGGAGTGATGTTAACATCTAATTCTACGGTTGTTTCCAAGATTCTGTTAAGGTGCATTTCACAAGCTTCTAAAACTCGTTTTTTATTGTGCATTGCAGGGTTGTTAATTTGCAAGTCGAAAGTGATTTTGTTTCCTTCTGACGCGATATTAGCAACCAAATTTAGTTCGATAAGATCTTTCTTTAAATCAGGTTCAACAACAAAACTTAATGCTTCTTTAATCTTAGATTCCGTAAAACTCATAGTAAAAATGTTTATGCGAAGTTACGCATGATTTTTAGTTGAGATAATAAAAGAGATTAAGAATGTTCGATAATTGGGCAATTTCAGATTTCAAGGTCTAATTCAATATTGGGATCCCAAAAAACAGTCTTAAAATCTACTATTTTATCATCCTTAACTGCTACCCCTTCTTTTTTTAACAGCATTTCCATCTCTTTAGGATGAGCAAAGTGGACTTTCCCTGTGAGTTGACCATTTCTATTTACTACTCGGTGAGCAGGTACTGGAGGGTTTTGCTGGTGCGCATTGTTCATGGCCCAACCTACCATTCTTGAACTTCTTCCAGAACCTAAATATTTAGCAATTGTGCCATACGAAGTTGCCCTTCCTTTAGGAATTTCTCTACAAACTTGGTATACCAACTGAAAGAAGTTTTCGCTATTTTGGGAGTAGTTCAATTTAACTGAAATCTACAATAATGAATGCTATGTCCTTTCGCAGAAAATAGTTTTTCATAAAAGGTTTTAATGTTTAAGATTTCTTGAGTTTTAGGGTCTAAGTCTTCAGCCATTTCATCGTACAAACTAAACGTGCTTTCAAGCAACTTAAACTTACACCTTTCAACTTCATCCAAGGTATACCTAAAGAACCCTTCGTGGTCTGTTTTCAAATGAATAATTCCGTCAGGTTTTAAAAAGCCAGCATAACGATTGATAAACATGGGCGATGTTAAACGCTTTCGCTCTAATCGGTCTTTTGGTTGTGGATCCGGAAAAGTAATCCAAATCTCATCAACTTCTCCTTTGGCAAAAAAGGAAGCGATATGATCAATTTGTGTTCTTAAAAAATGAACGTTATTCATTTTGTTTTCAAAAGCAGTTTTTGCCCCTCTCCAAATCCTATTTCCTTTAATATCAACACCAATAAAATTTTTGTCAGGATATTGCTCTCCCATTCCTACAGAGTATTCGCCTTTACCACATCCTAATTCTAGAACAATTGGATTGTCGTTTTTAAATATTTCTGTCCTCCATTTTCCTTTTAACGAGTGGTCTTTTCTAAACACCTCATCAGTAGTGGGCTCAACAACATTGTTAAACGTTTTCATTTCTGCCCACTTTTGTAATTTTCCTTTTCCTCCCATCTTAGTAGTGAATAATTTTTCGAATATTTCTTTCCCCGTTATTTTTAGTGATCTCTAGTAGATAAATGCCCTCTGTTGTTGGCATATCTATTTTTAAAGAAAGCTTGTTCGTTACAGTTTGTTCTTTAAGAATAGCTCCATTGATAGATAAGATTTTTACCGTTTTAATGTTTTTAATTCCTTCAATTGTTATTTCGTTTTCTGTAGGATTTGGATAAACAGATAAATTCTCCCAATTGGTAGTTACATCATCTATTCCTACAGGGTCTAAAACTAAAAATTGTCCCATCATTCCCATATCTTCATGCGGAAGCATGTGACAGTGGTACATGTAGGGAACGGTATCACTGGCAAAATCATCAAACTTTGCTATAAATTGCACATTAGAGAAGTTTCCAGGAATAAGAACCACATCATGGTAACCTTGTAACTCTGGAGGAGGGGCAACTCCATTTCTAGATAAGATAAAAAATTGAACATCATGAATATGGAAAGGATGAGCTATTCCTGTGTGGTTATTTAAGGACCAAATTTCTGTTGCACCAAGCTCTACCGTATCATTTATATGATGATGCATAAACGTACTCCCATTCATTAAATATGGACCTCTTAAATCAGCTGCTCCGGGAGCAACAGTAAATGTGATGTCTCGCGTTACAGTTGCTGTTGCCGCGTCTAATCTAGTAAAAGATGCTAGAACAGCAGGGATGGTTAAAATTGGTGATGCTGTTTGATTAATAACATTAATATCAAGTAGTTCAATGTCGCTTCCATTAAGTGGGTTGTTTGGATAGCCAGGTATTAACTGCCAAGGTTGTAGCCCTGGGCTAGTAGCGCCATAATGACCATTTGGAAGTTCTGATCCAAAACTCATCAATTTAAAATTTTGACCCAAACTAGTAGTTAAATCAACTAAAATGTCTGCTCTTTGTCCTGGAGCAATTCTATATCTAGTTAAATTTACTGGAGCAGTTAGTAAGCCTCCATCTGTCCCAATTAAACTAAACGATCGGTTGTCAGAAAAACCAAATTCCATTACTCTTTGTGAAGAACCATTTAGAACTCTAAGTCGCACAATTTGAGCAGGAAAATCTACTTGAGCATCGAGTGTTCCATTAACCATTGCAACAGTATCCATTTCTGTATGAACTTCTATTTGATCTAAAGAATCTAAACCTTTAGTTTGAAAAATGATTGGAAATTCATCTACTCCATAAGTCATCGGTAAATTAAGGGCGGCTTCTTCGACGTCCCTTACCAGTAGCATCCCCGCAATACCTTTTGATACATGTGCATCTGTATGGTGATGTAAATGCGGGTGATACCAAAATGTTCCAGCTTTATCCATCACAGTAAACTGAGGATTCCAAGACGTGTTCGGAGGGATTATACTATGAGGCCCACCATCATTTTCTGGAGAAACATGAAGCCCATGCCAGTGCATTGTTGTAGAGTCATTTAGTTGGTTGTCTACTGTAATGTTTACAAAAGAATCTCTATTCATGATGATCGTAGGAGCTAATAAAACTCCATTTGCCCCCATTGTTTTTGTTTCTCTACCAGGATAAAATTCAGTGGTACCAGTGTCTAAAACAAGACTAATCGTATTACTCGTAATGGTTGGAGGAATATACAATGGGTTTTGAGCAACTATTGAAGTTGTAAAACACAGAAGAATTAGAAAGAGTAGATTTTTCATTTACTTTAGGTCTTGATGAATGGATTGAAACCAAGAGATTAATTTTTCTTGATCTTTTTCAGATAGCTTAGCTTCTTCGTGCATGTCGATATAGTCTTCTAAAGGCATTTTTCCTTTTTCAATTTCCTCCCAACATTCTTCTAGCTTATGCTTTTTTCTTTTTAGGCTGTATGTTCCCCAAGCCGAAAAGTTCAATTCTTCTTTTCCTTCATTTACATGGTCGTTGATATACCAGGATACGGGAGCAATTTCTCCATACCAAGGTGTATTGGTAAAGTTCGAATGACAATCATAACAAGAGGTCCTTAATATATTTTGAATCTCTTCGGGAGCTTTTGTCTGAGCAATCAAATCATCTAATTCGTTGAAGGACGTTTGTTCTCCCTCTGTTCTAATAAATTGAATCGCAATTAAAACGATAATTATCCCTAAGCCAATTTTCTTTTTCATAATAGACGTAGATATTTAAAAGTCTGTAAGCTACAAATTTAATTATCTTAGCCTAATCGATAACAAAAAGAACATATTAGTTTGTCCGTTGGATTGGGGCTTAGGTCATGCAACTCGTTGTGTCCCATTAATTAAACAATTTTTATCAGAAGGGCACGATGTAATAATTGGAGCCGACAAAAATCCACTAGCTTTTTTAAAGCAAGAATTTCCTAATCTTAGAACGTTTGTAATTCCTGGATACCAGGTAAATTATAGTGAAAAAGGAAGTTCATTGAAGCTGTTTTATGAAAGCATTCATTTTTTTAATTTTATTAAGAAAGAGAACACTTTTATCGATGCTATAATCGAAGATTTTGAGGTTGATATGATTGTTTCTGACAATCGTTATGGCTTATGGAGTGATAAAGTAGAATCTGTTATAATTACGCATCAACTTTTTGTGAAAGCTCCAATAGGAGAAAAAATAGCGCATAAAAAGATAGAAAAACTAATTAGCAATTTTGATGAATGTTGGATTCCAGATGTGGAAGGAGAACCTAATTTATCTGGAGATTTAGCGCACTTAAAACCTTTTAAGCATCCGCATCAATTTATAGGGCCGCTTTCTCGATTTGCGTCATTGCGAGATTTGAAGAATGAAAATAGAAGCAATCTCAATACCGAACACGAGTTAGACATCATTGCCATCCTATCTGGCCCAGAGCCACAACGAACTATTTTTGAAAAGTTAGTTTTAAATCAAATAGAAAAAAACAATTTAAAAGCTGTTGTTGTTTTGGGGTTGCCCTCGCGAAGCGTCATTGCGAATAATGAGGAACGAATTGTGAAGCAATCTTATAAAGAAAGTAAGATTGCTTCGTCCGCTTTGCTCCCTCGCAATGACGGAAATATTAAAGTATTTAACCATTTACCAACCAAAGAACTTTTAAACTATATCCAAAAAAGTAAAGTTGTGGTTTGCCGATCTGGGTACTCCAGTATTATGGACTTAACAATTTTAAATAAAGAAGCTATTTTGGTTCCAACTCCGGGTCAAACGGAGCAAGAATATCTGGCGGAATATCATCATGGTAAAGGGAAGTTTATTGCTCAGAAGCAAAGTGAATTTGAATTATGAAAATTGGAGGAGTAATTTTATTCTGGTTAATCTCGAGTTTTGATCTTGTTGCACAAAACCAAGGAAATCACCCTTATCAGAAGAACCAAATCGGGCTATATCTGTTCTTGGTATTGGCATTTTTGTATGGGATTTATATTTCGATTAAATCGATTATGTTATTCTATAAACGTAAGAAGGCAAAAAGGTTGTTAAATGATTTTGCAAGGCAAGACCTCGCTTGGGATCCAATTATGATGAAAGAACGGATTCAAAAAGTTTTTTTTGAAGTGCAAAAAGCTTGGGTTGAGCGGAACCAAGATTTAGCGCGTGAGTTCATGTCTGATAAAATGTTTGAAGAGCAAAAGCTTAAAACTGATTTTTTAATAAACTCTGGCAGAAAAAATATTTTAGAATCTATAAGGCTTGATGAAACATCAATAATCAGTGTCACTGATTTTAAGGAAAATTCTAAAGATAAATTTTCTGCTCACATAAAAGGTCGGATGATTAATTACATCATAAATGATAGAACTTTGAAGGTCACTTCAGGTGATAATAAGCATTACACACCTTTTGAAGAAGTTTGGCATTTTATAAGGATAGGGAACAAGTGGGTTTTTAATGAAATCGATCAAAATATTACGATTTATGATTTGATTGATAATTCAGAGGAAGAAAGTTCTACAACAAGTTCTTAAAAGCCGTTTTCTACATCGCATCAAACTTTCTTTTTTTACAGTCAAAAGCAATACGCCTACTTGGTTTAAGTTTATTGTTTTTACGCTTATGTTTCATTGGTACGTTTAATGCTATTTCAAATCCGAAGTTTAAAAACTTCTCAGGAAGTGCTGTATTCACATGTATTCTTTTCTTCGCATATCCTTCTCTGTAAAATGTTAATGTGTAAGTGTTTCCATATTCTAAAGGAATGTTTGTTTTAAAGTCCGCGTTAACGAATATTACTCTCGTTTCTTTTTGGCTATTGGTAATTGTTACTTGAACCTTTTTATTCTTTCCTGTATTGTTTTGAATAGAACTTTTAACCACTAATTTTAGTTTCTTCTTTCCGAAACAAGTAGTTGAGATCGTTAAAGCAGCAATTGTAAGGATGATTAGGTTTAAAATTTTCACAATGTTATTGTTTAATGTTTTCCCCATCAATACTATATCCATTCCAAAAGTGTTTGCATGAAGTAGTTTTCTCGTTTACAGGCAGATATTGTATGTGCTAAAATGAAAATATTCCCAAATTGAAGCTAAAGTCTTAAAGCGGGACAATTAATTGTGAGGTTTACTCAGAGTAGAGAGCGTCGTTTATCTGATATTGATGGTTTTCTTTTCTTCTTCAAAACTCAAAAACGGACACCTCTCATTTAGGTTATCCATTATTTGAATTTGATGAACAATAAAGTTTTGATGATTCTTACTATCAAAATTAAAAGGACGGTGATTGGCAGCAGCCTTTACTTTTTCAATTTCAGCATTAAGTTCTTTTGTAGAATCACTGAAATAACCAACGCTAAATTTTTCCCAAACATAATCTACAGCCAAATCTGTTAGATGTACTAAATCATCTTTATAAAAACGATAATCTCGTAATTCATCGATTACGAGCTCGTAAGCTGGGAAATAGGAGTAATTGCTGTTTTGCTCCACTAAATTATTTATCGCTAAATGCAGCGTTGACTTGCTCAAATTATTTTCGTGTAATCCATCTTTCGAATGTCTCACAGGACTTACTGTGAAAATCACATTATACTCTTTTAAATCGTCTTGAATTGACTCAAATGCTGTGATAATTTCTTTAACGGATAACAGTCTTTTTGTAAAGTTCTTATTTGGAATTTTGTGGCAATTGGCAACAATTCCAATTTGTTCATATTCATAAACCCAGGCAGAACCAAATGTGATGAATATAGTCTTTGTTTTTTTTAGGTGATCATGACCGTTCCGAAGTTCATCATTCACCTTTGTGAGGCATTCCTCTTTATTAAATGAAGAAAAACTACTATGATGCTGGAAACTAAACCAATTATTATCGTAGTCTTTCAGTTCATTTTCTTGATAAAGATCAAGTTTAATTATTCTTTTTAGGGCATTAACAATTGAAATTGGATTGAAAATTATTCCATTAGGATTGACGTTCACATCAAATTTTGAATCAATTAGCTTGGTTCCGATGTTTTCAGCAAAACAAGATCCAATTAGGAAGATGGGATTTTGATGATCGATTAAGACATCACTTTTTGGAATAGAAACTGCTGTAGATAGTTTCATATTTATTTTCTAAAAATCCAGTATTTAGGATTTAGCTTAGTCATACCTTTCCAAATCTCCAGATGAACCTGAGTTTTCGATTTGCCAGATTCACTAACTAAAACTCCTAATTTTTGTTTAAGATCAATTTTATCTCCCTTACTTACAAAGACTTCACTCATGTACGAGTAAACAGTCAAGTACTCGCCATGTCTTATCATTACAACCTTCCCTTCTCCAGGGATAATAGCTACTGAACTTACTACTCCTGCGAAAATTGCTCTAGAAGTTGAGCCTTTAGTGGTACTAATATCGATACCGTTATTATTAATAACTATTCCAGCTAAAACTGGATGAGGGTGCTTTCCAAATTGAGCAGTGATTACACCTTGTTCAACCGGCCACGGAAGCTTGCCTTTGTTTGTTGCAAAGGAATTAGAAAGTTTGAGAGCTTCAGGGGTCATAGGAAACCCTTTGGAATTGCTTCCTGATTTTTTAGCAGCAGCTCTCGCTTTTTTAATTTCTTCTTCAATAATTCTTTGAATCGCTTTTTGGAGTTTTTGTTTTGCTTTTTCTTTCTTTTTTAACTTGTCTTTTAATTCTTGTTCTTTCCCTTGTAGTTTTTGAACGATATTTTCTTGCTCGGCTTTTTCTACGGCTAAATTTTGTTTCTCTTGTTCCTCTAGAGAAACTAAAACTGTTTTTTCTTCATTGGACTCGTTTAGAGCGATTATTTTTTCTTCAAGAGAAGCCTGAGTAGCTACAATATCTTTGGCTTGTCCCTTTCTATATTCAGCATATTGCTGTATGTATTTTAGTCGCTTATAAGCTTGGTTAATGTTTTCAGATGCAAAAACAAACATCATTTTGTCAAAAGAACTTCGATGCTTAAAAGCGTAATAGATAATTTTAGCGTATTCGGATTTTAAATGAATTAACTCATCTTTTAAGTCAGCAATTTCTAGTTTGCTTTCAGAAATCTCCTTGTTCACTAAGCGCATTTCGGAATTCATCGCGGCAATTAAGTTCGATCGCGAATTAATCTTACTTTTTAACTTTAAGAGTTCATCAACAGAAAGGTTTTTATCCTTTCTAGTTTCTTTTAATAATTTATTGGTAAGCTGAATTTCTTTCTGAAGTTTCTTTTTCTTTTGCTCTAAGTCTTTTTTAGATTGTCCAAATACGTTCTGTACAAGCAAAAACAGAATTGCCAAGCAGAGTAAAGAGCGTGTTTTATTTATTAATCTGCACATACTTAGATGAAATTTTAAACGGGAAAGATAAAGATTTACCACTTGAAAATTTAGAATAATTAACTTCTATTTCAGATGATGCCTGCGATTTAAAACTAAAACGCATTTTATCCGGAATTAATTGTGTTTCAAGTTCTTTATAGTCATAGTAACTACCACTTAAGGAACGGTTTGTTTCAGGAGAAGACAGCAATAATTCTTTGATTTTAAAAGTAACAGGATCCAACCAAAGTACTTGCGCATCTTTTTTAATCTTCTCTTTATCTTTTTGAAGTTCTTTTTTTACTTTTCTTTTCTTCTCGGTACTCAGGTAATAGAGTTCTTTTTTTCTGTCAACTCTCGAATGAACTCTTTCATCAATATTAAAATCAAGACTATTCCCTATAAGTAGAGCTTCTAGCATTTGATAATCCATATCGGCTCCGAACATAGTGTTAATGTATTCAAAATCGCCAACGAAGTATTCCTTTTTAATTCTATTGATCAGTTTTACCGAATCCTGCGTAATCAATACTCGAGCCGCTTCTAATTTAAGTGCAGTAATTGACATCCATATAGCGCTATCTTTTCTAATCCTTAAATGGGTTTTAAAAGAAGTTTTTTTACCTGAACTATCTATCAAAGAAACGGCTGCTTTTGCTGAAATGGTTTCGAATTTGAACTCGTTCTCTTTTAACTTCTTAACTAAAAACTTAGAAGATCTACTTTTAATTTTAACCTTCACATTATCCTTTTCTTGTACTTTACATGAAAAGAAGAATATTCCAATTGTAAACAGGAGGAACCAATATCCGAACTTTAGTTTATTCATAAAGTTTTTGATCAGCAATTTTTTTGTCTAAGAACTCAGAACCTTGTCCATCGTTTAAAGCTTTCGCTTGATTCCAGAAGTCGAGTGCTTTTACAAGATTGTTGAGTTTAGCATGAGTATCACCTAAATGCTCTAAGATTGTTGCACTCGGGTTAGCTCCATTTGACACAGCCTTTTCTAACCATTCTTTTGCTTGCACAAATTTCCCTTGTTTGTAGAGTATCCAAGCATAAGTATCCTGGTAATTGGATTGCTCTGGTTCTAGTTCGTTGCATAATGCAGATAGCTCTTCAGCGCGGTCTAAGTTTTCTTCTCTTAAAGATAAATAATACCCGTAATTATTCAATACATAAATGTTTTTAGGATCAATTTTTAACGCAGCCTCATAAGACTTGTCAGATTCCTCATATTCTTTTAAGCTGTTGTGAGCATCTCCTAAATTGGCATAAAATTGAGCAAGTAAAGGAGGGTTTCCAATAACGTAATCTTTTCCTAATGTTAAGTATTCAACCGCTTCTTCATAGTTTTTTCTTTGAAGATTTGTTGCTCCATAAAAGAAGTAAAATAAGGGCTGATTGGGGAACAATTCTATGGCCGCTTTACTGTCCCTTAAAAGTCCGTCCAGATCTTGTAATTCTGATTCTATAAAAATTAATTGATTCCAAATAGGAAGTTTCGAATCATCAAACTCTAATGCTTTTAGATAGTTTTCTTTTGCACCTTCTAGTTTTTTATCTTGATACAGGAAATCTGCATAAATAGTATATGGTTTGGCATCTTTTGGATGAGTTTTTATCAAAATTTTATTCAATTCAAGTGCTTCTTTTTTAACCTCTGAGTCAGTAGCTGAAAAATAGGATAAAAGAATTTTCATCTTAGTATCGATATCTAATTTAGAGCTCGAAAATGCAGTTTTTAAGGCGGTGCTTGCTTTTTCGCTTTCTCCTTTCATTTTGTAATAATCATATAAGGATAAATTGGCATAAGGATTTTGCGGATCCTGCTTTAGAATATCTTTGTAAACAGACATGGCTTCTTCGGTAAGGTCGTTCGCTAAATACAAATCCGCTAATAATACTTGATACTTTAATTCTTCAGGGTACTCTGCGATAAGCTTTTCAATCTCTTTGGCAGCACTTTCAACATCCCCCATTTTGATGTATATTTTTTCCTTTTGAACCGAAATTTCTTCTGTTATACCGGCTTGCTCTTCAATTAAATTAAAGGTAGCAATGGATTCTTTGTATTGTCCAGAATAAAGTTGAAGTCCGGCTAAATCAAAGTACAAATCGATTGTTCCGCCATTTGTTTCAATAATTTTTTCATATTGTTTAATGGCTTCCTCTCCTTTTCCACTTCTTTGTAAAGCGTGAGCATATTGAATACGGTACCAATAGTTGTTTTGGTCCAGTTCAACCGCTTTTTCAGCATATTCCAAAGCCTTATCTGTTTGTTTAGAATTTTCAAAGAGGTGTGCTAACTCGTAATATGATGTTGATTCTTTTGGGGCGACAATTGTACACTCAGAAAATAAATTCACGGCTTCTTGATAATTACCAAGCATTCGTGCCTTATTTGCATTATGAAATAAGAATTTAAACTTTATCTGTTCCTTTTCGGGAAGGTCAGAAAGTGCATTTTTAGTTGCACCATTTGATTGGTGTTTTCTTCCAGAATTGGCAGTTTCCTTGCCAGGAGAGCAGCCTATCAAAAAAGCAATAAAAAGGGGTAATATGTAAAGTTTAAATTCTTTCAATTGTTAGTTTATTTCATTGTAATCACCAACACTTAATTCTTGCGAATTGTTACTGATTTTCACATAGTTTCCAATCATAGAATTGCTTAATGTCGAATTGTTGATGTAAGAATTGGTTTGAATAATTGTATTAGATATTGTTGAATTTTCTATTACAGTGTTTTCTCCAATTGAAACATGTGGCCCAACAGTTGCATTTTTCAATACAACATTTTTTCCAATATAACATGGTTCTATAATTGTTGACCCTTCGTTTTTCATAGAAGAATCGATAATGTTTTCATCTTTGATGTGCTCTAAAACACGTTGGTTGGTATAAACCGTTGCTTTATAATTACCGCAATCCAACCATTCTTTAACTTCACCTGGAGCAAATTTTGTGCCTTTTTGCTTCATGTTTTCTAAAGCATCAGTTAATTGATATTCTCCTTTATCTGTAACGTTATTATCGATCAAATATTGAAGTTCATCTTTTAAGTACGCTCCGTCCTTAAAGTAATAAATTCCAATAATCGCAAGGTCTGATACAAACTCTGTTGGTTTTTCTACAAAATCAGTAATGATGTTTTCTTCGTTTAATTTTACTACTCCAAAAGCACTCGGGTCATCAATTTGACTCACCCAAATAATTCCTTCGGCGCTAGCATCCAATGTAAAGTCAGCTCTAAATAAAGTGTCGGCGAAAGCAACAACTACATTTCCTTCTAAACTGTCTTTTGCGCATAAAATTGCATGTGCAGTTCCTAAAGCTTCTTCTTGGTGGTAAATGCTCCCTTTCGCACCTAAGCTTTCTGCAACAGCAACTAAATCTTTCTCAACTTGGTCTCCAAAATCTCCAATAATGAAGGCGATTTCGTCAACTTTTTCTCCGCAAACTTTGGTAATATCTTCAACTAAACGCTGAACGATAGGTTTTCCTCCTACAGGAACCAAAGGTTTTGGGATTGTTAGTGTATGAGGTCTTAGTCTTGAACCTCGACCTGCCATTGGTACTATAATTTTCATGTTTTTTATGTAATAATTAAGCAATTTAAGAATGTAACAATTCAATTGCTACATTAATACATTGCTGCATTTAATAATTGTTTAATTAATGTTTCCCTGTACTTCCAAATCCTCCGGTACCTCTTGAGGTATCAGATAACTCTTCAACTAAAGACCATTCTGCTTGCTCATGTTTGGCAATAACCATCTGGGCAACTCTTTCTCCATTTTCAATGGTAAAATCTTCGTTAGATAGGTTAACTAAAATAACCCCTATTTCTCCACGATAATCAGCGTCTATTGTACCAGGAGTGTTTAATACAGTTAAGCCATGTTTGTAGGCTAATCCACTTCTCGGTCGTACTTGGGCTTCGTAACCAACAGGCAGTTCAATAAACAAACCTGTTTTTACTAAAGTTCTTTCTAATGGTTTCAGCGTAATTGATTCTGTAATGTTCGCTCTTAAATCTACTCCTGCAGCCGCTTCAGTTCCGTAATGCGGTAAAGGATGATTTGATTTGTTTACTATTTTTATTTCCATTGATTCTTAATATAAGTAACGCACTAAATTACCACTTTTTTCGGTTTTTCTAATAGGTAAATCACTGTCAAAAATGTAATAAGAATGAGACTGTGAATAATGTATTTTATGAAACCAATTGAGAGTGATAAATAAGATGATAATAGGAACAACCCAAAAGCCAACCCTAAATACAGGAATATCTTTGTCAAGTTGTATTTAATTGGGTAGTGTTTACGACTTAGAATAAAGGATAACAACATCATTGAAGCGTAACAAATTAATGTTGCCCACGCAGACCCAATGTAACCATAAATTGGTATCCAAATGTAATTTAATATTATCGTGATAACAGCCCCAAAAATCCCAATATATGCTCCAAATTTGGTTTTTCCGCTAAGCTTATACCAAATGGATTGATTGTAGTATATTCCGAGTGCAATGTTGGCAAAAAGAAGTATCGGAACAACTTGTAAACCAATCCAATACTCTTCATTTGGAATGAAGTATTTGATAACATCCATAAAAAGCATTACTCCTAGAAAAATTGTAGCACAAACTATAACAAAGTAGGTCATCACTTTAGAGTAAGTTTCTTTGGCATCCTTTTCTTTTTCTTGAGCAAAGAAAAAGGGTTCTGCGGCATAACGAAATGCTTGGATGAATAGAGTGATAATGATGGAAACTTTATAACAGGCACCATATATTCCAATTTGCGACATGGTTTTTGTTTCTCCAAGTATGCCAAAGAGCATCCTTTTAAGCATAATCCTATCAATAGTTTCATTGACGATACCCGCTAATCCAAAAATCAATAGCGGCAGAGCGTATAGGAACATTTTCTTTAGAAGGGTAATTTCAAACCCATAGCGTGCACGGATAATTTCGGGAACAAGAAGGGTAAACTTTACGCAAACTGCTATGAGATTAGAAATAAAAACGTAACCAACACCTATTTCAGGATTGTAAAATGTTTCGATTAACCAGTTCGATTCTCCGGCTTGGTATTTGGGTAAACAGTATGCTAGAAAAAATAAATTAAGACCGACGAATACAATAATATTTGAAAAGTTAACTAGAACAAATTTGACCGCCTTATTATCTGCCCGAAGTTTGGCCAAAGGGATAGATGATATGGCATCTAATCCGACAATGATTGCAAACCAGGTGACAAACTCAGGATTACTCGGATATTTCAGCCAATTTGCGATTTGTTGATCAAATAGAAATGCGGAAGCAATAAATATGAAGGAGGTTGTAAATAATGAATAGATAACTGTCGTAAATACTTTTTTCGATTCATATTCTTTAAGACTGGAATACCTAAAAAAGGCCGTTTCCATTCCATAAGTTAATGAAACCACTAAAAAGGCAACGTAAGCGTACATTTCGGTAACAATACCGTACTGATCAGTTGTAAATTTCAGTGTGTACAAGGGAACAAGAAACCATGTAAGGAGCCTCCCAACAATACTGGTTAAACCATAAATGGCCGTTTGTCCTGCTAATTTTTTAAGTGGGTTTGACATAATTTAGTTGTCAGTAGTTAGTGTTTAGTAATGAGTACTGATTACTGACAACTAATTACTTCAATTTATTTTCCTGGAAAGTCTGCCTTACGTTTTTCGATAAAAGCAGTTGTTCCTTCCTTGAAATCTTCTGTTCCAAAACATTTACCAAATTCTTCGATTTCAGTTTCAAAACCATTAACTCCATCCGTATAACCTGCATTTATAGCTCTTATTGCACTGCTAATTGCTACCGGTGAATTTTTAACAATCTTTAACGCTATTTTCTTACATGCATCTACCAATTCCTCTTGTGGAGTTACTTGATTAACCAACCCTGCAGTAAGTGCTTCTTCCGCCGACAACATTTTGGCCGTCATGATCATTTCCATCGCTCTGCCTTTTCCCACTAAGTGAGCTAAACGTTGTGTTCCTCCATAACCAGGAATTACTCCTAAGGTAACTTCTGGCAATCCCATTTTAGCGTTATCAGATGCTAACCTGAAATGACAACTCATCGCCAATTCTAATCCACCTCCTAATGCGAAACCATTTACTGCCCCAATTACAGGAGTACTTAAGTTCTCAACCAAATTAAATAATGATTGGTGCCCTTTAGAAGCTAACTCTTTTCCTTGTGCTACATCAAACTCATAAAACTCTTTAATGTCAGCTCCAGCAACAAAGGCTTTCGTTCCCGAACCAGTTATAATAATGGCCTTTATGTTTGCATCAGCTTCTAAAGTTGTAAAAGCGGCACTCAATTCTGCAATTGTTTCAGAATTAAGAGCGTTCAATTGATTTGGTCTGTTGATCGTTACAATACTGATGTTATCTTCAGTTTGTACTAATATATTGTTGTATTCCATTGTCTAAATTTTTAATCTTAAACAAAGTTAATTTATTGAAGCAATGTAAGCTGCTCAATGAAAAATAGTTCTTAATAAAGAGTGTTGAAAACTAAGGGCTCATAATTCTGCTCGAAGTGTAAATATGAAATTTCTTCCGGCACCACTAACTCCTGATGCAAACGGGCGATAGTGAACATCTAGCATGTTTTCTAAAGCGAGCTGAACGGAAAACGATTTACTGATTTCCATTTGTGCTCTAATATTAAAAGTTTGCCATGCTGGTGTACCGAAAATTTTATCCGATTTATCGACCGCAGCTCTATTCTCATTATCTTCTCCATAAGGAGAGTAATCGGCAATTAACTTTTCCATTTGGTACTTGATATAAAAAGCAACAGTAAGTGGCTCTGAATTTAAAATTAAATCTGTTCTACCGTAAAGCGGAGGGATGTGTCCTAATGGAACATCATCTGTAACATTTCTTCCTTGGGTGTAGTTGAAATTACTTTTTAAAGTTAGTTCCTTACTTAGTTTAGCTTTAAGGTTGAACGACATCCCGTATACAATGGCTTCATTTGCATTAACGTTCGTTTGCATTTGTAATAATTCTCCATCATACGACAAGGAATCAATATCATTAATTGAATAGAAGTCCCTTACAATTGCGTCTTGCAAAACGGTATAAAACCCAACTGCATTTACGACTAAACCTTCATGGCCAAATGCTTTTGTTATTCCGAGTTCCCCATTGTAAGATTTTTCAGGTGTAAGTTGGTCATTGGGCACGAGTACATAATCATTCTTGGCAAATACTTTTCCTACATCGTCTACATTAGGGCTTCTAAACCCTGAAGAAAGTGAGA
>JACLAC010014450.1_pt1 | contig 22744 bp, 15 predicted proteins | sample 8027881 | NCBI WGS metagenome assembly JACLAC01 (sample SAMN15725517, study PRJNA655200) | protist metagenome | isolation source: fluorescence activated cell sorting (FACS) single amplified genomes of... | place: Spain: Blaines Bay Microbial Observatory, Mediterranean Sea | collected 2016-01-19 | reverse complement strand
GACCAATCGGTCTTAAAGTATTTGTATTTGGCGATTTTTGAAGCTGGGTCGCAACTAGAATAACTTCATTAAAAACGCGCATCAAGTTACCGCCCCAAAGTTGGCGGATCTCTTCTTCTGTATAATCGCGAGCCAATAATTCTTTGGTAATGTTCGGCATTTGTGAAACATCTTCAATTCCCACCAAACCCCCACCACCATCAAAATCAGAGCCTATACCTACGTGTTCGATTCCCATAACTCTTACCAAATGATCGATATGATTGACTGCATCAGCTAGAGTGGGTCGGTTTTTAGGATATTGCGCATCAACCTCGCGGTATTTTTCTCGAAGTTTTTTTGCCTCAACTGGGCTCAGTAAGCCATTCAACCAGGCAGAAGTTTCGGCTTCCAATTGCTTTAATGCTGCTTCACGTTCGGAAGTTTGCTCTATTTCTTTGATAAAATCATCTAAAAGACAAATTTGCACCACACCACCATTTTCGGCGATCGCCTTAAGCATATCATCACTTAGATTGCGAGGAACATCGTGAAGCGCGCGCGCACTAGAATGAGAAGCGATTACGGGAGCTTTGGTTGACTCGAGAATATCCCAGAAAGTTTCATCGTGTACGTGGGAAACGTCAATCATCATCCCCAAACGGTTCATTTCTTCAACAACCTCGAAGCCAAATGGACTCAAACTACCCCATTCAGGTTGCTTGTCGGTAGAAGAATCGCCAAGGTCGTTGTTTTTTGAGTGTGTTATTGTTATGTATCGGATTCCCCGATCGAAGAATAGTTTTACGTTGCTCAAATCACGACCAATTGGGTAGCCATTTTCCATGCCCATGAATATTGCACGTTTACCAGTCTTTTCCAGACTATAGGCGTCTTCAGGAGTCAATGCGATCGCTGCTAGATCGGAATTATTGGCGACCATCTCTTTAGTTAATTCAATTTGCCCAAGAGCAATTTCTTTAGCCCGTTCATGTCCTTGTTTTGTTCGCTGTTTCTGTGGTGTAAATATTGACATAAATACGGCATCTAATCCGCCTTCTTTCATACGAATTAGATCCCACTGTCCACTATCATGTTGGTCTAAAGTATGTCTAATAGCTGGATCGAAATCTGGATTAAAAAACTGTTTGATTGGCCAATCAATATGGCTATCAAGTGTCAAGACTCGTTCGTGAATTTGCGCGGTGCGTTCTGACAATGATTTTTGTGGTTTGCATCCATTTAAGTTGACTACAATCATCGATATCAACAAAATAGATATTTTGGATAAAACGTTCATAAAATTTTGGGATGAATTCTCGAAAAATTAATCGATCTTCATACTATCAATCTAGATTTGCCCTCTCAGGCAATTACGTATATGGCAATCACCAGCGCGCGATTGCATCGTTGCCTTCTACTGCTGATAGTGACCGTTGGTCAAAAGTCTCGTCTATAGCTTTTTTCACACTTGAGATCGCGCTTTTAATAAATTACTTTTGTCTCAAATTAAAATTAAGTCAAATGCGATCGCATCTTTACAAGTAGGTATTTATTAAAAACCAAATAGAGATAAATAAGACATTCATTGTAGACTAGGTTTTGCTCATAATCGAGAGGGTAATAATGGAGATAGAATATCCAGAAGATTTGAAATATCTAGATACTCACGAATACGTTCGTTTTGATGGCGAAATCGCTACAATTGGAGTCAGTGCCTTCGCGCTCGATCAGTTAGGGGATGTAGTGTTTTTAGAGCTTCCCGAAGTTGGAGACGCAATAGAAGTTGGAGAAACTTTGGGAACGATTGAATCTGTAAAAGCGGTAGAAGATTTGTATCCGCCAGTATCAGGAACCGTAATCGAACGTAATGAAACAGCTATTGATGCGCCTGAAACTCTAGCAGAAGATCCTTATGGTGAAGGTTGGCTGATTAAAGTTAAGGTAGGCAATCCTGATGATGAGCTAGCTGACGCTCTTACTGCTAAAGAATATCGCGCTCAGGTTGAAGGGATGGATGAAGCTTAACAACAGCTTATGTCTGATGAAGGATTGGTTTAGAAAATAGTTTTTGACCAGTTTTTATAATCATTACCACAGATAGCAAAAGCTTAAAGCTTGTCTTTAAGCTACCAAAAATTATTATCAATTTTGTATTGCTTTGAATCCCTCGTCCGAAAAAGCGATCGCCACCTAGAAGTTGTCATGCTCGAACGTTTACGATATCGAGCTACTAGTCTTTAAACCGCAGTCAAAGATTATTTCGATTAGCAAAACCCTAAAAATAAAGGCGATCGGGTTTATCCCATGTCCTAGCTAAGGGTCGCCGGCTTTGACCATTGGTCAATATTGAGTAGATAGTTACTCCTAAAACGAGTAAAATTTGTTAACCTTTATTACAAATCGTCCGAAACAATGGTTATCTTAACAACTTGACAGCGAACCATTATTTTTTTACCTAAAAGCAAAATTTGACAAATAATATGGTTAACTTGAACTTTGCTGCGGAGTCCAAGATCGAGGATACTCAAGCAAATCTTACTTATAAAAATTCGTCAAACCAAATCATTAATACTTTTGCTCGACGCCATATCGGACCAGACGAGCAGCAGATCGAGCAAATGTTGCAGGTATTGGGAGTTGATAGTTTAGATGAATTGATCGAGCAGACGATTCCCGCAGCAATTCGTCTCAATAAACCATTAAGTTTGCCCGAAGCACAGAGCGAATCAGCAGCCTTAGCTAAATTAAAAGCGATCGCCGCTTCTAATCAGGTATACCGTTCTTTTATCGGACAAGGTTACTATAACTGCATCACTCCAGCGGTAATTTTACGTAACGTGCTAGAAAATCCTGGCTGGTATACTGCCTATACTCCCTATCAGGCAGAGATTGCCCAAGGAAGGCTCGAAGCACTGCTCAACTATCAGACGATGATTGTCGATCTGACGGGTTTGGAAATTGCTAATTCTTCTTTACTAGATGAGGCAACAGCAGCAGCAGAAGCCATGAGCATGAGCTATGGGGTATGCAAAACTAAAGCTAACGCCTTTTTTGTTGACGCGGGTTGCCATCCTCAAACTATAGAGGTAGTTAAAACTCGCGCGTTGCCTTTGGGTATTGAAGTAATAGTAGATGACTATAGCAATTTCGATTTTTCTACACCGATTTTTGGTGCATTGCTACAGTATCCAGCGACAGATGGCACGATTAACGATTATCGATCTTTTATCGAACGAATACACGAAGTTAAAGCCCTAGCGACTGTGGCAGCGGATATCTTAAGTCTGGCTTTGCTAACTCCTCCTGGTGAATTTGGCGCGGATATTGCCGTCGGAAGTACCCAAAGATTTGGCGTCCCCTTGGGTTATGGCGGTCCTCACGCAGCTTATTTTGCTACTAAAGAAAAATATCAAAGGCAAGTTCCAGGGCGTATTGTCGGGGTTTCTAAAGATGTTCATGGCAAACCCGCTCTACGATTGGCACTACAAACTAGAGAGCAACATATTCGTCGAGAAAAAGCTACCAGCAATATCTGTACCGCTCAAGTTCTGCTGGCGGTAATTGCTTCAATGTACGCAGTGTATCATGGTGCAGCAGGCATCAAGGCGATCGCCCAAAGAGTGCATCAGCTTACAGCTACTCTAGCTACTGGATTAGAGAAACTTGGCTATAAAGTTACGAACCAGTCTTTCTTCGATACGATTCGAGTAGAAACAGGGGATAAAAGCGTAGCAGAGATTATTAAAATTGCTGCTTGCAACCAAATTAACTTACGTTGGTTAGACAATAAAGCGATGCAGCGCGGTCTTGGGGGTTGCCCCCATGAGCGACTGCATCAAGAAGCGATCGCTATTTCTTTAGACGAAACCACCACTGCCCAAGATTTGGTAGATCTGTGGCGAATCTTTGCTGGTAATACACAGCTACCTTTTGATAGTGCAGACTTATTAAACAATAGCTTTGCGATCGCCGATTCACAATTACGCACTAGTGCTTATTTAACTGACGATGTATTCAACCGCTATCATTCAGAAACCGAACTGCTGCGCTATCTACATCAGCTAGAAACCAAGGACTTATCTCTAACTACTTCGATGATTCCTTTAGGTTCTTGTACGATGAAGCTGAACGCTACGGCTGAAATGATTCCCGTAACTTGGGCGGAATTTAGCAATATTCACCCCTTCGCACCCTTAGAACAGGCACAGGGTTATCAACAATTGTTTAAGGAGCTTGAAGAATGGCTGGCTGAAATTACTGGCTTTGCAGGAATATCTTTACAGCCTAATGCAGGTTCTCAAGGAGAATATGCGGGACTACAGGTAATACGTCAATATCATCAATCTCAAGGACAAGGACACCGTAACGTTTGCTTGATTCCCGAATCTGCCCACGGTACTAATCCCGCTAGTGCGGTGATGTGTGGCATGAAGGTGGTAGCGGTAAAATGCGATCGCGACGGTAATATCGATTTGCAAGATTTGCAGACTAAAGCCGAGAAGCATCAGGATAATTTAGCAGCCTTAATGGTGACATATCCTTCAACTCATGGAGTATTTGAAGCCGAAATAAAAAGCATCTGCGCCATCGTTCATCAATATGCAGGACAGGTCTACATGGATGGAGCAAACATGAATGCTCAGGTTGGCTTATGTCGTCCTGGAGACTTTGGAGCTGATGTGTGTCATCTTAATCTACACAAAACTTTCTGTATTCCACACGGCGGGGGCGGTCCTGGAATCGGTCCAATTGGGGTAATGCCACATTTAGTGCCATTTTTACCCGCTACGCCTAAAACCCCCGACGATGCAGAGCCTATCGGTGCCATTTCCGCTGCTCCTTGGGGAAGTGCCAGCATTCTAACTATCTCCTGGATGTATATCGCCATGATGGGAGAAGCTGGTTTGACTCAGGCTACCAAAGTAGCAATTCTTAACGCCAACTATATGGCAAAGCGTCTGGAACCCTGCTATTCGGTGCTATTCAAAGGAGAATCTGGTTTTGTCGCTCATGAATGTATTATCGATCTGCGTCCTTTGAAAAAAAGAGCGCGAGTCGAAGTAGACGATGTAGCTAAAAGATTAATGGACTTTGGTTTTCACGCTCCTACGGTATCTTGGCCCGTAATCGGCACGGTGATGATCGAGCCGACAGAGAGTGAATCAAAAGAACAGCTAGACCGCTATTGTGATGCCATGCTGGCTATTTACCAGGAAGCTGAAGCGATCGCTAATGAGGAAATAGACCCCGAAGACAATCCCCTTAAAAATGCACCCCATACTGCAGAATCAGTTATCTGTAGTGACTGGACCCATTCTTATAGCCGAGAACAAGCAGTTTATCCTGTGCCTTGGACAAAAGAACACAAATTCTGGACGAGCGTGGGCAGAATCAATAATGCCTATGGCGATCGCAATTTAGTGTGTTCCTGTACGGGAATGGATGCTTATCAAGAATAAATAGCCTTAAATATCTTAATCTAATTCAATACAGCTATATTTCGCCTCTGTGCTTATCTAAAACTTTGGTAATGATGGAAGCTACTTCGTTGGGGGCTTCTATCATACCTAAATGACCACAGTTGGTAATTGTAGTTACATTGCTCTCATGGGACATGAATAATTGATGAAAACTTGCCAGATGATTGACATATTTAATTTCCATCACCTTATCCTTATCTCCGGCAATAAAGTAAACAGGTTGAGATAAGCGCGAAACCAGTTGGGGTAATGAATGTACTTCCGACTCAGTAGTAGATTCTAATAATGCGCCTAGAGCTGCTTCTCTATCGGCTTTGATAAAATCTAGAACCCTCTGACGACCCCATTTTAAAGGTAAAGGACGAGCCACCATCATTCGTGAAAACAACAGACTCAAAAAGGGAACATACGATAACCAACGCGGACGGAACTTAACTAGTTGCTGTCCCGCATGACGAAAGCGCTCAAATTCTTCTTTGAGATAGATTCCGCCACCGGCATTGAGGCAGATAACTCCCTGAATTACTTCGGGACAAAGATCTGCTGCCCAAAGAGCGACACTTCCACCTAAAGAGTGACCTATAACCCAAGCTCTATCGATTTCCAATCTCTCAAGCAAATATTTCAAATCTTCTGCATAGGCATGAAGACTATAGTTTCGAGGAATCTCTAAGGCATCTTTAGTATCCCCGACTGAATAATTATCATCAACTGCTGAAAATTCCTGGCTCGAGATAACTGATAAGCCTTGCTGGTTTGACTGAAGAGCAATTTGTGATTCACCAAAGCCTCGAGCATCATAGATCAAACATTGATACTTAGATTTTAGAAGCCTTACTAAAGGCTGCCAGTAATTGCGGCTGAGGAGCCAACCGTGAACAAATACCAACACTGGTAGTTTAGGGTCGGTAGGAGCAGTTAACTCATAAATATGAGGTGTTTCCAGTATATTTATCGATGGCATTTTTCTATCGTATCATTACACCTTAAGGAAATTTTAAATTTAAAATTATGTTCATGTCGAGGGAATAAATGTAAGTCATAATTGTCGCACGTTTAAAAGTTTGGCTACTTAGCCATAGCTCAATACATACCGAAATTGGAAACTATGTATGAATAAACTTAAAACATCTAATTTAATTATTTATTCATAGCATTAGCAAAACATATTACAATAGTGCTATGATTTGCTTGTTTGATACTGCAATCAGTGTAGGTTTATATAATTTATTTTCCAGTCTAAATAGTTTTTATTTTTAGAAATACTTTTGCGGCAAAAAATAGATTAATATAACAGACAGATCGTATTTAAACCACAAATCAGTAAAGCCACATCGGCATGGTCTTTTGGAAAAAACTATTTAGTAATTCGGACACGGTAGCTGACTCAGAAACTGCTGAATTTGCTAGAGAACCATCAAGTACAGACAATCAAGATAATTCTCAACCACAAATAATATTTAGCACCGAGCGCAACATTGATTTTTATGAATTAGAAGAACTCTGCGATCGCGTTGGCTGGGCGCGCCGTCCCATACGCAAAGTGAAAAAAGCCATCGAGCATAGCTTTTTGGTAGTTTCTATGTGGGAAGTTGCAGGCAAAAAACGTCGCCTTATTGGTTTTGCTAGAGCTACCTCCGATCATGCTTTTAACGCTACTATTTGGGACGTTGTAGTCGACCCCAAGTTTCAAGGTCGGGGTTTGGGTAAAGCAATGATGAAATATTCTATATCTCAATTACGTAGTGCAGATATTAGCAACATTACTCTATTTGCCGATCCTCAAGTAGTAAATTTTTATCAAAGATTAGGATTTATTTTGGACCCTGAAGGAATTAAAGGCATGTTTTGGTATCCCGATTAATTAGTCAACAGTTAACAGTTAATAGAAATTGTAAAATTATAATCGATGGTCAGAGATTATCTCGATTGACGGAGCCTGTCTCGGGCAGCATTACATGTGGGGCAGGGCGAATGCCCCTTTGGGGCTGTGCCTTTGTGTCGGCGATGGGTCTAGCCGCTGCTCTAACCGTTAATCAATAACAGTTGGGCGATTGGTAGTTGTCTTTAGTAAAAAATCAGACTTTAGGCTACTAAATGCTATTGATAGCTGCGTTACAATTCGTAACAAAAGTAGCTATCATTTAAAAATATGAAAACGGCTTTAATCACTGGAGCATCATCGGGAATTGGGGAAACATTTGCTAGAGAATTAGCAGCTAAGAAAAATAATTTAGTATTGGTTGCGCGATCGCAAGATAAATTAGCAAGTTTGGCAACAGAACTAAGTGCTAAATATGACATAAAAACTGAGGTAATTTCGCAAGATCTGACCGAACTAGCAGCAGGACAAAAAGTATTTGATGCCGTCCAAGCCAAAGGTTTAGTTATCGATTTATTAATTAATAATGCGGGGTTTGGTGATTATGGAGCATTTAGCGATCGCCCATTAGACAAACAAATTGCCATGGTTCAACTAAATATAACTGCGGTAGTTGAATTAACAGGTCTATTTTTACCGCAGATGCAGCAAAGAGGAGACGGCGCAATTATTAATGTTTCTTCAATTGCAGGGTTTCAACCGATACCCTATATGTCAGTGTATGCTGCAACTAAAGCTTTTATACTCAACTATACAGAAGCATTATGGGCAGAAAACAAAGATAAAAATAATAACGTCAAGATTTTGGTAGTATGTCCTGGTCCTACAGAATCAGAGTTTTATAATCGCGCTGATTTTCCTGATTCAGCCACGGGACTTAATAGCACGACAATGGCTAAGAGCGAAAAAGTGGTCCAAGAAAGTTTGCAAGCATTAGAAAAGGATCGGTCTACTGTGGTCGCTGGGGGTTTTACCAATCAAATAATTGCTAACTTACCGCGATTCGTTCCTAGAGATTTATTGGTCAGCACGGTAGGAAAACAGTTTAAAAACATTTAATTCTTAATTGTCGATGCTTAACCATTCTTAATCCTTTCTCCAACTGTTTTCTATCAATATACAGATTTGCTCTCTAATCGATTTTTCGTAAAATAAAGTTTTAATCGAGCAAAGATTCAGATTTAATTGCCCCGTTCATTAACTGTTTACCGAGTAATAGGTGTTGTAATGTATTTAGTCACTGGCGCAACCGGATCGTTAGGTCGTAGAGTTGTCAGACAACTAAGAGAAAAAGAGCAGCCAGTAAAAGCTTTTGTCCGTCTATCTTCTCATTTTAGCGAATTAGAAGACCGTGGAGCAGAAATTTTTATCGGAGATTTAAAACAGGAAAGGGATATTGTTAAGGCTTGCCAGGAAGTTAAGTATATTATTAGCGCTCATGGTGGAGCAGACGCGCAAGATATCGACTATCGAGCTAATATCGAGCTGATCGAGCAAGCTATTGCTAGTGGTGTCGAACATTTTGTATTTGTCTCAGTTTTGGGTGCAGATCGAGGCTATCAAGACTCGACCACTTTTAAAGCAAAAAGAGAAGTTGAAAAACATTTGATGAGGAGTGGACTCAACTATACAATCCTTCGTCCTTCAGGATTTGCTAATAATATAATTCCTTTGGCAGAAAGATTTCGCGATACGGGAATTTATTTTTCGATTGGCGACCAAAAAAATCGTTCGTCGATAGTTAGTACCGACGACCTAGCCAAAATTGCGATCGCTTCTACGGAAATAGAAGCAGCAAAAAACCAGATATTTGCCGTAGGTGGTCCCGATATTTTAAAAAGAGAAGACATTCCCCGTATCTTTTCTCGTCTGTTTAACAAAGAACCAATTGTAATCAATCCACCCTTACAGGTGTTTGACGGCTTGAGAATGGGAATTGGTTTGATTAACCCTGAGTTAAACAAGTCTTTGGGTACGCTACGTACTCTTCTAGCTCACGAATTTTTCTGCACCAAAGACGAAATCTCTCGTTTGGAATCTGTATTTAATATGAAAATGGAATCGCTAGAAAGTTTTTTGCGTCGTTATGTAGGACAGCAATAGACCTCTCGTACAAATCATTATTAACCGTCATGGCTGTGGGTAAAAAGTAAAAGGAATTCATTTACTATTGATGCAAATAATCTAATAGACAACTGACAAAGATCGAAAGTAGACCGAGAAATCTCATAGATACTGCATCTTAGGAAACAATCGATTAAACTTGTTACTTGTTATTTATTACTTGTTTTAATGCCTCAGCCAAGCATTTACATTGCAGTAACTAGTCATGGTTTTGGTCATGCTGTCCGAGCCGCCACAGTAGCAGAAAAACTACAGCAGTTGCGCCCCGATCTTAAGTTGATTTTCGTAACTGTTGCTCCTGAATGGTTGCTTCAATCTTATGTCAAACAGTTTACTTATCGTCAGCGTATCTTTGATGTAGGGGTGATTCAAAGCGATAGCTTGACAATGGATAAGCAGGCAACTTTGAGCAAAATGCAGGAGATTATTGCCAAACAAGATAGCATTATTACCCAAGAGGCAAAATATATTCGCGATAACAATGTCGGCTTGGTTTTAGCGGATATCCCCGCCTTGGCTGCTCCAATTGCCCGTGCTGCGGGTGTACCCTGCTGGATGATGAGTAACTTTGGCTGGGACTTTATCTATCGTGAATGGTCGGGCTTTAGTAAAATTGTCAATTGGATCGAAAACTATTATCAACAAAGCGATCGCCTATTTCGCCTTCCTCTAGCCGAGCCAATGAATTCTTTTCCTTGTATTACCGATACGGGATTGACGGGAAGTACGCCACGCTTGAACAAAGAACAATTAAGTCACAATTTTAAGCTAACTGCACCTGAAAGTAAGACTATTTTACTTACGTTTGGAGGGCTGGGTTTACAAGCCATTCCCTATCAAAATCTTCAGCATTTTCCCGACTGGCAATTTATTACTTTTGACCGCGCCGCACCAAATTTACCCAATCTTTTAAAGATTAACGATCGTACTCTGCGCCCTTTAGATTTTATGCCTGCTTGTGGCAGAGTATTTTCCAAACCAGGCTATAGTACTTTTTCTGAAGCTTTGTGTGGTAATGTTCCAATTGTTTCTTTAACCCGTCAGGATTTTGCCGAAGCAGCAATATTACTCGATGGCATTAAAGATTATTCTCAACATCAAATTGTTGACAACGATGAATTTTTCTCTGGCGATTGGAGTTTTTTAACCCAAGATTTATTACCTCCGCGAAAATCTATAGGTTTACCTAAGGATGGTGCAACTGAGATCGCGCAAGAAATTTCTAACTATTTTTCCTAAATATCATCTATCTAGCTTTCTCCTTATTTTTTAGTTAATACTACTGTATTTCCCAAGAATCAATTATTTTGCGGGCTATTTTTAAAAACTTAGCAAATTCTTTTTCCTCAGCCATATAAATAGCTATGTATACCCGATTGTTCTTAATAGTAAAAGCTTCCATTTGACGCAATTTTAGTCCTGATTCTTCGCGAGAATAAATAATTACCCGAGCGGGAGATTTGTCGATAGTAGTTTTAAAATCTTCTTGGATCTCTATATCACTACCTTTTGCTTGTTTGATGCGATCGAAAACCGTTTGGGTATACTGATTTAAATTTGTAGTTGATGTAGATAAGTACTCAATGCCCAAGTAAACTTTTTCTTGAAAGATATCGGCATCGGTTTCTAATGGAGAAGTAAAAACTACTATTGCGCCAGTAATCGGATCGTTCAATTCTTGATATGACCAATCCTGAGGATATTCGATTGAAAATTCATAATCATCATTAAGGTAATTTTCGAAGCTTCTATAGTAATTTTTATTAATTCCGATAAATATAATTCCTAAAGCTACAATAAAAGGCAATGTTAACAGCGACCAAATTATTTTTTGAACCATTTCAGAGCGGTTTGTGGCTCTGCGATTATTGGAAGTGGCTTGTTTAGACTTTGACTTGGCTAAAACCAAATTGTCAAACATTGGCGGTGGAAAAGTAACCACATTTCGATTAAGATCTAGTTCGGCTAATACTTCAGCAGTAGAGTGATAACGATTGCCGATCATTTTATTTAATACATCAGCTAATTCGGGTCTAATATTATCGATTGCCCAGTTGTCCGATAAAGGATTATAGGCAGATTCACTGTCAATCTTGGAATGAATCTGCTCGGGAATTTTACCGCCGAGGGCATAAAAAATTGTTGTCCCAAGAGCACGAATATCGCCGGTGTAGCCAGATATTTCTGACCAACGGTCACCCGCAGGCACCTTCGTGTCTTGGTCAGCATTCCCTTGCGTCTTACGCCGACGCGGGGTCTGACCGCTTTCACGGAGGTGTACGGGTGACTCTGGCTCGTTCGGCGAACTAGAACTGATGTCGATAGGTGATAAATTTTTGTTGCCAGAAACCGCGTTTTTGACGGTAGCAAAGTCAGTTAGAAATTTTCTACCATCCTGATGTTCGATCAGACTTGAAGGCTGTATGTTAAGATGAGCTATCTCTGCTTGATGAACGAATTCTAGAATTACTAGTATCTCTTTGAGCCAAATTACGGCTTCGGCTTCAGAGATCGACGAGCGCTTCAATTTTTGAGCCAGACTTTCGCCTTCAATACATTCTCGAACTAAGTAAAAGTAGCGATCGCATTCAAAAAAATCCAACAATTCTGGAATCTGAGGATGCTGACTTAAGTTTTTTAAAATAGTGCCTCGTTCGATAAAAGTTTGAAAAACTTTTCGCCACGATTTCGCTCCTAAGACTTCGTTATCATACTGAGGCTGAAGCTGCTCTATGTGGCATTGGGACTTGTTGTTATGTCGCTCGAGGTCTTCTGCAACATAAACAGTACTAAAGTCATCCTGACTTAGTTCTTGAATAATACGATAGCGATCGTACAGGATTTTGCCAACTATTGACTCCATCTAGGTTCAATTATGCTCGTGACTTTTAATACAGATTTTTATTCTAACTAAGACTACTGTTTAACTTTAATAATTCCTATTTTCCAATAGATCTACCTTTGGCATCCGCTCGAGTTAGAAATCGGGTAAATTATCAAACTGAAGACTTTGTGTTTAAAGAGGCGATATTTTTCAACTCATCCAAACGTGCTAAAACTTCTGTACTATGAATGCTCGGTCTAACACCCAAAAATATCTCCCGTAAGATTCCCTGAGGATCGATAAGATAGGTGTGCCTCAAAGCTACCGCTCCTAACCAAGAACCATAAGCTTTACTAACCCTACCGTCCGTATCGGCTAATAAAGGAAATTTTAAACCCTCAGAATCGCAAAAATCAGCATGAGAATCAACATCATCTACGCTAACTCCTATAATTTGGGCATTTCTTGCTTCGTATTTAGGTAGATCTTCTTGAAAACGTCTAGCTTCTAAAGTACAGCCTGAGGTAAAGTCTTGGGGATAAAAATATAATACTACCCATTGACCACGATAATCTTCTAAAGAGATATTTCCCGACCCAGTATTAGTAGGCAGCACAAATTCAGGAGCAGGTTGACCGATAGGGGGTTGTTGACCACCCATTGCCAGAGCATCAGACAAAGGATAGTTTAAAACCAACAATAAACTAATTAGTAAACACAATTGAATATGGAGCCAGTACTGCTTGACAAAGTAAAATGCCGACTTTAGCCTACAAAATAAAGATAAATCTTGCCAACAAAGTTGTCGAATCAAAAACAGATGTTTCATAATTTACAAAAATATGATTTACTTTACATGAGATTATAAGTAATGCTAAAACCATAACAAGAAATTGACCTGCAAATAAAACTATAGATAGAGTTGCAGTCATTTTTATTTAGTAGATACTTTCGATTATTCGTTAACAGTACCCCTCGCTAAAAGCGAAACCGTTCGTTGTGGTAAAACACTTTCTTTGGGCGGGTCACATGGGGGCGATGCAGTAATCAAGTTTAACAATAGAAATATAGAATTATGAGTACAGATTTGATTGCGCCTCACGGCGGTGAGTTAATAAATCGTCTGGCTAGCTTTGAAGAAAAACAAAACTTTTTGGCACAAGCTGATTCTCTACCTAGAGTTTCCTTGGATAAAAGAGCCACTTCTGATTTGGTGATGATTGCGATTGGCGGCTTTAGTCCGATTAGTGGCTTTATGGGACAAAATGACTATTTGGGCGTAGTCAAAGATATGCGTTTGTCTAGCGGTTTACCTTGGTCCGTCCCCGTCACTCTCTCGGTAACTTCAGAAGTAGCCGAACCGCTGGAACTCGATAGTCTTATTCGCTTAGACGATCCCGATGGCAATTTTGTCGGTGTTTTGCAGCTAACTGAAAAATATAGTTACGACAAAAAACTTGAGGCGGACAATGTTTATCGCACTACCGAAGATGCTCATCCTGGAGTAAAAGTGGTTTACGAACAGGGAGAAATTAATCTTGCAGGACCAGTTTGGTTATTAGAACGTCAAGATCATCCTCAATTTCCCAACTACCAGATCGATCCTGCCGCTTCTAGAGCTATGTTTCAAGAAAGGGGGTGGAAAACTGTGGTAGGTTTTCAAACTCGTAACCCAATTCACCGCGCTCACGAGTACATCATTAAATGTGCTTTGGAAATCGTTGATGGTTTATTCCTACATCCTTTAGTGGGGGCAACCAAAAGCGACGATATTCCAGCAAACGTAAGAATGCGCTGTTATGAAATTATGATGGAAAACTATTTTCCTCAAAATCGCGTTATTTTAGCGATTAATCCATCGGCAATGCGTTATGCTGGTCCGCGAGAAGCCATTTTTCATGCGTTAATTCGTAAAAATTATGGCTGTACCCACTTTATCGTGGGTCGCGATCATGCGGGAGTAGGCGACTACTATGGTACCTATGATGCTCAAGAAATCTTTGGACAATTCGATCCCGAAGAACTAGGTATTACTCCTCTTAAGTTTGAACATGCTTTTTATTGTACTCGCACAGAGCAAATGGCAACCGCTAAAACTAGTCCAGCGACTAAAGAAGAGCGAATTCATCTATCGGGAACTAAAGTAAGAGCTATGCTGAGAGAAGGCAAAACTCCACCACCTCAGTTTTCTCGACCTAAAGTCGCTGAAGAACTAGCAAGAGCAATGAAAGTCGATTAGCTTTAGTTGTGTTCAATAGCATTATCTTGAGACATGCCAAACTAGTTATGATTGGCAACACATTATAATAGGTTACAGATTTGAGAAGTTCGATCGATACTTAATCTGTGACCTAAATAATTCTAACTGATATTTAACAGCTATTATTGATAGGAATCAATCGCAGATTTTTAGAAGCTAGTAGCTGATATGGGACTTGACCGCCGAACTTTTCTACAGCAAGCTGGATTGGCTTGGTTAACTTTAGGAACGACTGAAACAGGAATTTTGTCTTTAGTTGACAACAGCCATTTAACAGCCTCAGCTAAAAATTATCAACAAGCTCTTACCGAATCTACCAATCGCAAGCTGGCTTTATTGGTAGGAATCAATCGCTATCCCGATCGAGACGATTTGGCTGGCTGTTTGATGGATATCGAGTTACAGCGAGAACTATTAATTCATCGCTTTGGCTTTAATCCTAATGATATTCTGACTCTTAGCGATCGCCAGGCTACTAGAGAAAATATTGAAACTGCTTTTGTCGAACATTTAATTCGACAGGCAAAACCAGATGATGTTGTCGTATTTCACTTTAGCGGTTATGGCGGACAGATCAAAATGCCTTTGTTGCCAGAGAATAAAGCAGCTGATTCAGATAGTAACGCTTTCCGTCTGGTTAATAGTTTTGTACCGGTAGACGGATTTTCTACTAAAGAAACCTCAATTGCTAATAATATTTTGCAAGAAACTCTTTTGGTATTAGCGCAGTCGCTGTCTACTACCAAATGTACATTTGTTTTAGATAATAGTTTTAATACGACTCCTCGTAGCACACGCGGTAGTTTCAAAATTCGCTCCCTCCCAAAACTCGCTCAAGGAGCTAGTTCTGAAGAACTAATCTTTTTAGATGAGTTGCGCAACGCTCTGGCGATTAAAAAGTTAAAGCCCAGTAAAAGGCTGCTATCTTTGCCTGGGATAGTTCTTTCAGCTACTGGGAAAAATCAAATAGCCGTAGAAAGACAATGGGATGATTTAAGCGCAGGACTATTTACCTATGCTCTGACGCAACATTTATGGCACATCACCTCTAGCAGCAAAGTACAAGTTGCTTTGGCAAGAACTGCCGAAACGGTAGAAAAGGTTATGGGCAGACAACAGCAACCTACTCTAAATAATCTCGACAAATCGTCAATCGCTTACTATCTAGCAACTGACGATGCTCCTCAGGCTACTGGCGTAATTAGCAAAGTCGGCAGCAATAGTAACAATATTGAAGTAAAGCTATTGGGTTTGCCGATGAATATTTTGGATAATTATGGCATTAATTCCTGTTTGAGCTTAGTCGTAGCGGAAAATCCCGCTCCCCAGCTACAGATTAAATCCAAGAATGGTATAGTTAATAAAGCTCAGTTACTATCTGACAGTACTGCTAAAATACCTTCAGTAGGAACTTTGGTTCGTGAGTCGGTACGGATGCTAAAACGCGATCGCAGCTTAACTTTAGCTTTGGATGCTGATTTAGGAAGAATCGAACGAGTTGATGCTACTAGCGCCCTGTCGAATATTCCCGCGATCGACTCAGTAGTAGTGGCTGGAGAACATAACGCCGATTGTCTTTTGGGTAAAGTTACCAAGAATCAGACGGTGCAGCCAAAAACCGGTGATTCAGATAATGCTAAATTGACCTTTAGTTATGGTCTATATACCGCTGGAGGAAATTTAATCGCCAAAACTACGGGTTTGGAAGAAGAAGCAGTCAAAATTGCTCTCGATCGTCTTCAACCCCAGTTTAATAGTTTGTTAGCGGCAAAATGGCTAGAATTGACCTGTAACGAGTTTTCTTCTCGTTTAAAAGCAAGGGTGACTTTAACCAACGGTAGCGAGAACCGTTCCAATAGTTGGTATCGAGGGACTTTATTGTCGGACAAGCAGCCAGAAACCAAAAATTTGACCTATTTAAACACTGGCTCTGGTTTAGATAGTGGTAATAATGTACCAATACTAGTAAAAAATTCAGAAATTAGTTTGGCTTTAAACAACACGGGAGAACGTCAACTATATACCGTTATCTTGGGTGTCGATTCAGACTGTAACATTTTCGCTCTTTATACTCCTACTGATTCTAATGCCGAAACAGAACTACAGTTAAAAGATCTTGAGATTGCTTCTGAAAGTGAATTAGTAATTCCTTCAGCAGAAAGCTCTTGGAAATGGAAAGTACCTGAATCGATTGGAATTAATACTTTATATGTTGTTTTGGCTATTAAACCTTTTGACAAAACTCTCAAAGCTTTTGCCAATCAGCAAAACTATAAATTAAATCAGGAGCAAGTGTTAAATGTAACTAATCCAATAGATGTAATCAATGCCTTATTACAAGATTTGCACGATGCTAGTTCGGTCGAGCAAAAACTACTACCTAGCAACGATGTTTATGCCTTGAATGTGGAGAGTTGGGCAACTTTAGATTTTGTCTATGAAGTAAGCAACTCGTAATAGATGCAAGATGAAACACAAATGAGGTAACAAACAACTAGCTTGAAAATTCGAGAACAATCAATGTAAATGCAACCAACCGATATCGTCATTTTATCCAACGGTCCGGGAGAATTAGTAACTTGGGTACGCCCCGTAGTTAAAAGTTTAAGCAAAGTTTTGCCAAAATCGGCGAACGTTAGAATTTCGTTGTTGCTATCTCCCTGTCCCCATAGTACTGGTAACGAAGTAGCCATTGCATCCAACTACAGCGAAGTAGATCGAATATTACCAGCCTCAAATTTTTGGAAATTTTTGCTTTGGGGAAAAACTCCCGAACCTTGGCAATGGCACCAAAGGGGCATTGTAGTTTTTTTAGGTGGCGATCAATTTTATACCGTGGCAATTAGTAAGCGTTTAGGATACTCAAGCTTAATTTATGCCGAGTGGGATGCTCGTTGGTATCGCTTTATCGATCGCTTTGCAGCTATGAATCAAAAAGTAATCGATCGCGTTCCCAAATCCTATCGCGATAAGTTTACATTAGTTGGAGACTTAATGGCGGATGTCGCTTTAGAAGTAGAGCATCATCCCGAATTAAAAGCGGGATTTTTAATTGGTTTACTCGTTGGTTCCAAACCAGCCAAGCTAGTTCAAGGCGTTCCTTTATGTTTGGCGATCGCCGAAAAAATTCAGCAGCAACAGCCTCAGACACAATTCGTAATTCCCCTTGCACCCACCCTTAATTTAACCAGCTTGAGTCAATATGCCAATAAAAAGGATAATCCTTTAGTGTCAACTTTGGGTAATGTAGAAGCAACATTAGTCACATCGGCGACCACACCATACTTAATTACTTCAGGAGGTACCAAGATTCAGCTAATTGATAAATTTCCTGCCTACAAAACACTAGTTGATTGCCAATTATGTTTGACTACCGTAGGTGCCAATACGGCCGAACTAACTGCTCTAACTGTACCGATGATTGTCTTATTACCAACTCAACAACTCGATGCCATGCGTTCTTGGGATGGATTGCCTGGAATTCTAGCCAATTTGCCTGGAGTTGGAAGGGCATTTGCCAAAACGATCAACTGGCTAGTCTTGAGGCAAGGACGTTTGTTTGCCTGGCCGAATATTTGGGCGGGCAAAGAGATCGTTCCCGAACTAGTTGGTAAACTAAAGCCTCAAAACGTTGCTCGACTCGTTCTAGATTATCTAGATCGTCCCGATCGACTTCAACATATGCGCGATCGTTTGAAAGCAGTAAGGGGAAGAACTGGTGCAGCAGAGCAGATCGCAGGTATGATAGAGCAAGAAATAACTAAAACTTAACAATCGCTCTTAACTATTAGATTTTCAGCTATACTCGGCTATATTATTAAAAGGATAGCTTGGTTATCTTGCTAAAGATTGTTTTGCCAGGTTATATTCAGGTTAAAATTTGGTGTATAGCGTCTCAGCAATTTCGCGATTGCTTAATAGCTGTCATAGCGAAGCAGGCAAGCCTTTGGTTTGTCAGTCGTCGAAGACCAGTCCGCATAGTCTGGGATTGCCCTAGACTATGAGTGTCGGAGCGACGATCTGGGCTAACGCCCTGTCCGAAGGAGACACGATTGCGTAGCAAGCCTGTTCGCGTAGCGCGTCCGAAGGACGCAAGACTCAGTTAGTCCTCTAGGGCTTATCCCATGGTGCGGGTTAATTGACGGTTGCCCCTAATGGTGGTTGAGCGAATCGCTACCTAAAGCAAACAAGATTTTTCAACCGTCTAAAGGTTACATCGGTAGGCTAAATCTTTACTATTTTTGATAAAGTTATAGCCTCTGCTATCGATTTTTGCCTTTTCTAATCGCGGAAGGCAAATGGACGTAGGAGCTTTTGAAACGATCGTTGTCAGTATTTGGGAAAATAAAGAGCTGTCTTGTCGAGCCTGACAAGCATGTATGGCTCGCCCCAGGCAAACGGTGCAAGTTTCGCTACACGGTTTTAGATCCGTGCGCCATCGTCCCCGATCGAATCAGCTAGCAACATTGCAAATTACGTAATTCAATTTTGAAAACGTAATTTCAGCAAGACTCCAGGGTGTCCCTCACCCGAATTGAAAGTCATAGCAATCTGCGATCGTCGATTGGTCTTTAGCGATGGATACATTTACATTAGTATGGTTTCAAACCTCGAACATTTGCTTCTTTGATGGAAAGCAACATAGTAGAAAACCAATTTTACAAAAGACAAATAGACAGCTGGCAAGCAATAACCAAATAATAAGCAAGACTATCTTAATAAAATTATTTGGTAATATCTAGAGTTCGTATAGCTAGATGTAGGGAAATTACTAATTTATTTCTATTTTGTAATTTTTTGCTTAGTAAAATATTAAAAAATGAATGGTTAACCACTTTTTAATCGGTAAATCCTGTGGTTTTAGAAGAAGCGAGCAAACAATTAGCCATCATAATTTTTGAGGAAAATTAATGCCAAAACAGATTATTATTGCAGAACAACATCACATAGCTGCTGTTTTCTGGGAAGAACAAATACAGGAATTGATCGTTGCTACCGGTCATCAACAGGTTAGCGACATTTATTTAGGTACAGTCGAAAACGTCATTCCAGGTATCGATGCTGCCTTTGTTAATATCGGTAATAGCGAGCGTAATGGATTTATTCACGTTACAGATTTGGGTCCATTGCGTCTGAAAAAAAGCGCGGCAGCAATTACAGAACTTTTGGTTCCCCAGCAAAAGGCTTTGGTACAGGTGATGAAAGAGCCTACGGGTAATAAAGGACCGAGGCTTACAGGCAACATAACTTTACCAGGACGCTATTTAGTTTTGATGCCTTACGGTAAAGGAGTAAAGTTATCCCGTCGCATTTCAGACGAAAATGAGCGCAGTCGACTTCGTGCCTTGGCAATTTTAATCAAACCACCAGGCATGGGTTTGTTGATTAGAACCGAGGCAGATGGTAAAGCCGAAGAAGCCATTATGGAAGATCTTGAGTTTCTGCAAAAGCAGTGGGAATCAATTCAGTATCAAGCAAACTATGCCAAACCACCTATATTGCTCAATCGTGACGATGATTTTATTCAACGAGTACTACGCGATACTTATTCGGCTGAAGTCAATACTATTGTGGTCGACTCGTCAGCGGGGGTGAAACGTGTTCGCCAACAGCTGGCTAACTGGAGTAGCGGACGTTCTCCTCAAGGTGTATTTATTGATTATCATCGAGAAGCGCAACCTATTTTGGATTACTATCGCGTCAGTGCAGCAGTAAGAGAAGCTCTAAAACCAAGAGTGGAATTGCCCTCTGGCGGATATGTCATTATCGAACCTACCGAAGCTCTAACGGTAATAGACGTGAACTCGGGTTCCTTTACCCGTTCGGCAACCGCTAGAGAAACAGTATTGTGGACTAATACTGAGGCTGCAACAGAAATTGCTCGTCAACTACGCCTGCGCAATATTGGCGGGGTAATTGTTGTCGACTTTATAGATATGGACTCTCATCGAGACAAAATCAAGCTGTTAGAACATTTTAACAATAGTCTTAAAGGAGATAAAGCCCGGCCTCAAATCGCTCAGCTCTCAGAACTAGGCTTGGTAGAATTAACGCGCAAACGCCAAGGCAAAAACATTTATGAACTATTTGGTCAAACCTGTCATACATGCGGTGGTTTGGGCCAAATAGCACATCTTCCAGGCAGACCAGAAGCAGAATCTATCGAAACTTCGCCTATCGTTCCACCCGCAGCAATTCGCGAACCGATAAATACCATCGATACTACTCGCCCCATAATTCCCGCTCCTAGTGAAAAGCCAGAAAAGCTGGAAATATTAAATAATAGTGTCAATCCCGTTTTAGAAGAAGAACGCCCTTCGGATTTACTCAATCATCCTAATTATCAAGAACAGGCTTCCCATAATGGAAATCGTCGTCGTCGTCGTAGCCGTCGTAACGACCTGTTGATCAAAGAAGAAATGATCGATCGAGAAGCAACTGAAGTAGAGAATGGTAGTGAGCGAAATGAGTCTAATGACGATGAACGCAAATCTCGTTCTCAATCGCGATCGCCCCGTCGAGATGAAACTTTAGAAAAAATTACGGTAGAGATGGGCGATTTGGAACAAGAAATTTACGCTTTAATGGGCGTGTCTCCTTTAATTTATGCTCAACAAGAACCCAAAGATCCCCGATCGGTTTTGGTATATGTGAAGAAACCTGGGGAAGAACTCATTGAAGAGGAGCTGCCGGCTACAGTAGACGATCGCGAAGTCGAACAGCTTAAAACAGGCAAACCTAAAACTAAAATTAAAAAAGCGCCAGCCGTAGAAGAAACTGAATCAGAATCTGTAGTACGAGCCGAACCGGAACCAGAGCCTGAAATTGAATCAGAACCTGCAGTTACAGAGGAGACTTCAACCGGTCGTCGTCGTCGTCGCCGTCGTTCTTCTGCCAAGAAAACAGAAGTATAAAAAAGCTAATTGCGCCGTCTATCCAATTAATCTGTAATGTGAAAATATATTCTTTTGATGAATCGTTACTTGAAACGACTTTTAGCGATACTTTGATTGCAGGAGTAGATGAGGTGGGTAGAGGCGCTTTGTTCGGTTCAGTAGTTGCAGCTACGGTAGTTTTGCCAGCATCTAACGTAGCTCGATTGACGAATCTAGGCGTAGCCGATAGTAAAAAATTGTCTTGGCGAAAACGCCAGGAATTAATTCAGCCAATTAAAGAACTGGTAACCGACTGGCGGATCGCCTCGGCTAGCGTTGCCGAAATAGACAGACTAAACATTTTACAGGCTTCACTTTTGGCAATGAGACGATGTGTGAGCGACTTATCTGTCCGACCCGATCTTTGTTTAGTAGACGGCAAATTTGCTATTTCTAATTTAGATATCGCCCAAAAAACGGTAATCAAAGGAGATATGCGATCGCCAATTATAGCTGCAGCTAGTATTTTGGCTAAAGTTTGGCGTGACGACATGATAATCGAGCTATCGCAAAAGTATCCCGAATACGACCTGGCAAGCAATAAAGGATATCCTACCGCTAAACATCGCTTGGCTATTCAACGGTACGGAATTTCTCCCGAACATCGGCGTTCGTTTAAGTCTTGCTCGAGTTTACTGAGATAGATTGGGGAGCGACCTTTTGTCCGACTTGTAAGAATATGAGCTTAGGCAATCGTTAAAATCCTAAATCGGAAGATAGTTTTGCCGTCGATTCTGCTTTTAATTGGGTTTCTTGAGATGACCAAGCATAATAGTCTTGAATTAACTGACTACTCAACTTATGTTTAATCCTGCCTAAAACTCTTTTAAGTATTTGATTACCAGCGACCTCTAACAATGGTCTAGGCGTAAACATCAAAGCTGTTGGTAATTCAACTTTCACTTCTAGATCTGCTTGCCCTTTTAAAATTGTCTGTTCTCGAAATTCTTGAGGATATAACACACCTTTTAACTTTAGTGAAAAACGCTGGTTAATATAATCAATTCCTTTAATTTGACAATCTTCAGATTTCAAATATACACTGCCATTAGAACCAGACCATACTTTCAATAGTACGACGGGCTGGAAATGATACATTTCCATAAAGTTAATCGGACGCATTTTTAATTCATACAACTCGTCAGACATTTGCTTCATCAGCTGCGGATCGGCGATCGCCTCAACCAATCTTTTTGGTTGACGTAAATAATGCCGTATTGGCGTTGCGCTATTGTTTACCTTAATTTGGACTGATTC
>JACLAC010025421.1_pt1 | contig 22752 bp, 17 predicted proteins | sample 8027881 | NCBI WGS metagenome assembly JACLAC01 (sample SAMN15725517, study PRJNA655200) | protist metagenome | isolation source: fluorescence activated cell sorting (FACS) single amplified genomes of... | place: Spain: Blaines Bay Microbial Observatory, Mediterranean Sea | collected 2016-01-19 | reverse complement strand
CATCCAAGTCGAAGTCGTCGCCTATTTCCCCGCCTTTTTGGCTTATGATATCTCCGTAAGTGCCTGATTTTAGAGCAGGTGGGGTGTTTTCTTTAGTCTGTTGGCTAATGTCGAGGATTGTTGTGCCGCCTGCCCAATTGCCAAGCAAAGTTTCATCGAATTGATAAAATACAGGGAATCGAAAAGAATCTTGGGATTGGACATCCTGATCAGCTGCTGCATGAGTTGTAGCGTCTGAATCTTTTTTAGTGGTCTTTATAAGCGTTTTGTTGTTTGTGGTGCCTAGGCGAAATCCTATACCTTCTCCACGCGGCTTTGTGCTACTTGAAGCACAAGATGTCACTAGAAATACCATTAGTAATGCTAAGTGTAATGAAATTATACTTAGCGGTTTAATCTGTTTTGAGATTCTGATGTCAGCACGTTCGTGATGATTAATCGAACACGTGAGATGTGAATCGTGTGGAAGAAGGGATCGAGATTTCATCGAATCTCCAGTTTTTCAGACGGTCGGCCAGAGTTATACTCGGGTGAAGCGACACAGGTCTACTGAAGATCATGCAAAGGACTTTCCTTTATTGTTCGACAACTGCGGATCCGGAATAGTGGAGCAATGGATGGTTGGTTTCATTCATGTAAGATTGAAATCAATGGAACTGTCCAGTGCTGGGAGATAAATTGGGGGACGAATGGTGGTTACGGTAGGGGCCAAAGTACTATCCCTGCTTATCCGGGCCCATTTAGCATCATCAGCGCCGGGTCGAATCACACCTGCGTTGTCAAGACTGATGGTACAGCCCAATGCTGGGGAAATGATGCTTCTGGTGCGATTACTGTTCCTGCGATTTTGCAGTAATCAAATCTAATCGACAGCATCAAGTCCAGATTGGCTTGGTGTTCTCCTCAAAAGTGGTGGGGACATAAAACAAGGGTACTTACAGCGGTAAGATGAATGAGTTTTTAAATACTGATTTTAATAGGAAAAAGTATGGTGACGGGACAGGATTTGAACCTGAGACCTTCGGGTTATGAGTGCGGTGATCATTGCTTTGATATTGATTGGACAATCTTAGGAATTTTCATTCAATCTTTTAAAGTATAATTAGCAGTTGCTGTCACTAACATTGGGTGAAATTATGTTTGAATAGCGGATAGAGTCCCAGATATTCAACTACAACACATACTTGATTTTAGAATGTGAATTTTGGAATGCTGGACACGTATATGGACACGTATAGCCTGTCTAATCAGTAAATAAGAAGTAACAAGGGGAGTTCAAGTCTCCCCTCTGCTACCACTATTTATTAGTGTTTCCGGTTCTTGATGTCCATCGATGCCAATTATAGAATCAAATAATTCTCTCCAAATTTCCCCTGATACAAGTCATCTTTCACTGACTTATTATAGCCTTTCAAATTCAGCATTACTCCGTACTATTCCCACTAGCTCCGCTAACTAATCAGCCCTATTCCGTAGCCAACAGCTAAGGGTATTCATCAAGGTTGGACTGACCGATTTTGGTGGTGATTGTTTTCCAGAAAATTGCCCCCATTATAAAGCTTTTGAACGAAGCTCCGATAATTTCAAATCACGAACATTGATGACAAGTATTTGCATATCACTTTTAAGCAGCATTGTTGAATCCCAAACAACATAAACATTTAAAAAATTAATCTGCTGGAGTTGACCATGCAAGAACCCAAATTGCTAATTCGACTGCTACTGGTGCTCGGCTTGTTTGCAATCGGAACCCATCTGGCACGGGCTCAGAGTGGAGCAGTCCGTCCAGTGAACATTCAGATTCCGGATCAAGGACAGATTGAACTCTATCAAGGTAGTCATGCACTGGTAATTGGAATCAGTGAATACCAAGACAATGCATGGGTTGATTTAGAGAGTGTTGGTGCAGATGTAGAAGCGGTCAGAGAGACTTTGGAAGAACAAGGGTTTGCGGTTGAAACACTGTTGAATCCTACAAAAAATAGACTACTCAATGGAATCACAGACTTCATTGATACTCATGGCTATGAACAGGAAAACCGGCTTCTCTTCTATTATGCTGGCCATGGACATACTCAGGAACGCAATGATAGGAAGTTCGGGTATCTAGTGCCTCTAGATGCACCTGACCCCTTTGAAAATGAAAAGGCGTTCTATCCAAAATCTTTGATGATGAAGCAGATTCTTTTTTGGGCCAAACAGATTGAATCCAAGCATGTTATGTTTGTGTTTGACTCCTTCTTTTCTGACTCAGCCCTGCAATCAAGTAAAGTCACCTTCCCCGAAGACATCTCCTACCAGACCCCCAAGCCAGTCCGTCAGTTCATTTCATCAGGAAATGCCAGATACACTATTGCTGACAAAGGTGTTTTTCGTCCTTTGTTCATAGGAGGAATCGACGGAGAGGCAGATTTAAATCAGGATGGCTACGTGACAGGAACTGAACTTGGCATGTACCTACAACAGCAGATCCCTCAATTCCAAACAGGTCAAACTCCCTATTATGGCAAACTCCAAGATCCGGATAATGAAGGAAACTTCGTCTTTGAAGCTATCAGCAGCAACAGGTCCAAATTAAAAATAATGAAGCTTTACATCGGTACTGACGATTTTCTAGCGGACTTGGACTCCCATCAAACCAGTTGGAAAACCATAAAATCACCAGATAGGTCTCTTGTCTATGTGGGGGAGGTTAGAAACGGCTTGCCCAATGGCAAAGGGACCTACACCGATCCTGATGGTTTCAAATTCTTTGGGGAGCTCAAGAATGGCAAACTACATGGTCGGGGGATGTTGGTTGCACCCCATGGAGATCAATATATTGGTCAGTACAAAGATGGCAAATTACATGGCAAGGGGACCTACAATTGGTCAAACGGAAAAAGATATGTAGGGGAATGGGAGAAAGGTAGAGCAATTGGTCAGGGTAGGCTCACTTGGCCAGATGGGCGGGAATATGTTGGAGCATTCACGGGTAGCAAATTCGGAGGATTAGGTAGCTTCACTTTCCTTGATAGACAGAAATATAGTGGAGAATGGGAAAATGGTTTTCTAAACGGTCAAGGTACCTTCAGTCATCCTGACGGAAGTGTGTATGCCGGAGAATGGAAGGATGGCAAACTACATGGTCATGGGACTTTCACTTGGCCAGATGGAGAGAAGTATGTTGGTAATCACAAGAATGATTTAGCTCATGGACAAGGAACTCACACATGGCTAGATGGAAGATTTCTAAGAGGAATTTGGGAGGGGGGAGAATTTATTGGCGAGCGCCCAGTGCAGAGGCAACAACCAATTACAGAATATGTTTGGCGGCCTAAAGCAGCCCAAAATGATCTGAAGTCCTATCAACAACAGCCACGCTGATTACCAATTCCTGAGTGGTCATTAGCTGAACAAAACCCCATCAAGGTTACCTCAACACTGCTTTCTAGATGAGAGTATCGGCACCAAAATGTATCAAAATCTGCAGCTAGTACGTTTAAATGTACATAGGCCGGTTGATCCAGTTGTAACTCTGCTGGCAAATACTTAGCTGTGTACTGATTCAAATGGCACCCATCCATGATAAATGAAGTAATCGTAATCTCCTCATGATCTTGAGGAAAGATGTAGTAGTTTGCCTGAGCCCCGTTTGCAGTGGTCAGCGTATAAATGCTAAAGCGATCACAGCTATGCATCTTTTCCAAGATAAAGGTATTTCGGGTCACAGACGGTTCTTGGCGACTATTACTTTCACTCAGCATGGATCTGCTCCATCAGGAATTGATCAACGTCTTGGATTCGATAACGGATCAGCCTGCTAAGCTGAACGCAGTGAAGTACTAGAGTAACCCAGTCCTTATTTTCGTTTCTGGCGCCAGAGCTGCGATACCTGTGGGGAGATGCTTAATCTGTCTGCTGCTTCAGACTCATCCATTAGTACCTGCTTTGGGGTCTCCTCGGCTATTTTGAACTTGGCTGCATCGTAATTTTGCATAGATTCTCATTATGCAAAATTAATAAAATTATATTTTATAGACATTAATAATACTACTTGTAGAGTGATAATTGTTAAATAAACACTATCCTGTTTGGCGATTACGGACAACCTTCCTCTAAAAGAGGTATCTCAGTACCTGATTTTACATAAATATCTGTAATATAATAGCAAATTACTAGTAGCCTGTCTCTCAACTCCTCAATACATTTGGGCTAGAGAGTATTAAGGTACCAAGAATCTATTTTCGCAATGATTCCTCCTGCTGATCCTGTAAAAAGTCTTTTCCTGTTCCTTGAACTCCATTAAAAAACACTCTTCTAGTAATTGTTTGATAACTGATAGGGCCTCAGATCTAATCTTAAATGACTTCTTTACCCCATTCCGAGTCTTCTGAGCCTGAGCTTTTCTAAGAGACTTCAATTTTTTGTAGATCTTTTGGCACTTCAACTCACGAACATTCAGTTCCAACTTTCCATAAGCTTTCTTCATGCACTGCTCAAGGAATTCAATCAACTTGATCGTGCTCTGAACATTAATAGAGCTAATACTGTTTCCCTCCGGTTTACTCTCCCTCAGATAGTGGAGCAGAAGTGTAAGCCTGTGGCATTATGTCACCAGCTTCGGGTAAGCGGCGTTTTCAGCCTCCGATTCCTGCTTATGTTTACTCTTGAGGGAATCTTCAAATTCACCAATTAAAAGTCCTGCTTTTCCAACATATTCGACGGTGTGTGCGTCCTCTCTGCTGTCATCCAGCTTTTGCAATACATTGTTGATCACACTGGCACCTCCAAGATTTCCCTTTTCCTGACCAAGACAATCACGCCTTGCCTTGGTAGTTGTTTCTGAGTTCTCTTCTACACAAGAAAGTAGGAAGCGAGCCGCAAATCCAGCCTGTTGATGTTGTTCGTTGAGTAACTTGTCAAGCAGTGCTGTCTAAATTCCACCCATCAAGCAAACAGATGGATTCGCAACTCGCCAATCAGATTGCATCATCGGGTTATCAATTCTTACTCCACTCCATAGCAATAAAATCTTTGCTAATACTGCTGACTGAGATTTGTTAAACTGAATCATACCTTCGATACACATCAGGACTTCATTACTGTAGATCCCAATTCCCAGAGTGTTTTTGGTATGGAGTTCTGTGAGTATTTTTAGTGTAAGTGAGTTACTCAGTAACCGCTTGAGGTACGGTTTTTTACTCTCACCATCCTGACTATTGATTGCATTCTGATATTCAATGTCCCACTGGTTGTGAAGGTCATTCAAATTTTTCCCACCTGTTTTCATCATCAAAGGTGTTTTGCCATCATCAGATTTTCAAATTAAAGCATTCCAGAGGATGACTCTATCTGTGCGTTCATCTTCAATCTTGATTCATTTATTGCCCCCCAAAGCAAAGGCAGCATTGACTTGGACGAGACCGGAGTTAAAAGTCCGAAAGGATTTGTGAATGGATTGTTCCGGCAGGCATCGAGTACGTCTATATTCATACCGTTATCTAAAGCTCGTACCAAGGCCAGGAGCTTACCAAGTGGAGCTGCGTCGAAGCGAATGTCATCTTCTGTGCTGGAGTCAATATCTGTCGGTAAGTAGGTAACTATCCCCGTCAAACTGCATCCTGTGACAAACAGAGTAGAAAAATCCGTCACCCCTTTTTGTTCTTTAGCTGGCTGCCGAATTACGGGATCGAACGCACAATTTGATGCTGGTTAGCATTCGTCAGCATGGTTACTTCGAAGTCGAGCTCCTGCAGAGTACTGTAAATTGCCCTGGCGTCATCTAGGGGGTTGCGCAGACGACCAGCATATTCATACTCGGAATTACCAATCATTAGTGCTTTTCTAGTACCTGAGATGGAGTCAGAAGTAGCGGGACTTATCATTCGCTACTGTGACTAGGCTAGTGGGCCAATGAGTATGCTTACTAGGAGGAACGATAGCAGTAGTTTGGTGACCATTGAGATACCCATTTTTGATGATGTCACACTGAGATCACTGTTGAACTTCGTAAATGGCTTTCGCTCCGAGTATTACGGTGTTAGTGCCTGTTGATTGTCCACTTGTCTTTTGATCAGAGGATACGTCCACGTCAAAACTCTGTGTAGTGAATTTGATAAAAAGAATCAGCAGTCACGATTATTGATGAACCCGTCAGGCTGCTAGGTCATGTAATGAAATCCAAAACCTTCAATAAAATTATTCATTGCTATCAGGTTTAGATTTCTTGGTCAGTTTTTCTTAATTATAAGCACCTAGTAACAATTTAAATAAGCACTTAATCTCTTTTAGAGTTAGCCTATAAAAACATAAAAATCAATAACTTACAATAATTATTTCTTGAAATAAATCAAAAGAAATATAAAATAATTCTCAGATTTATAAAGACATTAACTTTTAAAATTTAATGTCAAATCGGCTAATTTATCTTCAGGAAATACTATGAAAGGCGATCTAAAAGTCATCGAGCATCTTAATATCGTTTTGACTAATGAACTTACTGCAATAAATCAATATTTTTTACATTCTCGCATGTTTAAAGATTGGGGTCTAAAGCGGCTCGCTGACTATGAATACCACGAATCAATTGATGAAATGAAACACGCTGATTGGCTCATTGAACGAATCTTGTTTCTGGAAGGGATACCTCAGATGCAGCGCTTAAACCCTTTGATAATTGGCCGCAACACTCAAGAGATGCTGGAGAACGATCTGAAACTCGAAAATAAAGTACATCCTGATCTGGTGAACGCAGTTTCTTATTGTGAGGAAGTTAAAGACTATGCTTCTAAGGAACTTTTCGTAAAAATTCTCAGCAGCGAAGAAGAGCACATCGATTGGCTAGAGACCCAAATTGGCCTGATCAAAAAAGTCGGTCTTGAAAATTATCAACAAGAGAATATGCATTCTAACGACTAAGAACGATTGAAATCACTCTCATGATTGAGTAATCGGGCAGCACCGGTACTTAGAATTTCTGATCACGAGTGCTTGCCTAGTTATCAAGCTAGACTCAGAAGTAGCTGGGCGTGTTGCTTGCTCCTGTGACTAGGTGAGATAGTCGAGTAGCAAACCTACCAGTAGGTAGCTAGTATATTGTGGTTTATCTAGATATCATAAACAGCTCCTACCACTCACTAATAATCTTTCCAGTTCCAGCCCTAATCTTCGCTAGGGTCTAGAGCATAATTTTCAATAGCACTTTCTGCCGTAACAATCAGACTGCCATGATAGGTAACAGTATATATCCCGATGCTGAAAACTGGTTCTCAGGTTTACATAGATTTAAATATTCTGTACACACATAAAATTTAGAGTCCTCGAAGATTACGCGCATCTTAATTTGAGTTATATTTTTACCTAAAGTGGTAATAACAACTTTATCCATTTCAATTAAATTCTACTCCTGCCCTTCAATCATAAGTTGAATAGTCTGTGTGATAAATCTAAGTGACTAGTGAAAAATAACGATTGAAACCCAGCCTCCACGCTTTATCGTATTCTTCCGGTTTTGTCATTTTAGTTCACTGTACTGCTGCTAGTGATTTAAACGATATTGTAGAAAGTAACTTCTAAATCATTCGAAGTCTCCCCCAGTTTAAGTCCTGGTCTTTGATGGAGTCCTCATCTAAAGGCTCCCTGATAGTTTCCTGCGTAATGACTTTCCCATCTTTATAATTTTATATCAGTGATCAGTGAGAGGATTACTTCATCGTCGATTACTCTTGAAAACCGATGAAGACAAATAAAACCATCATTTTAATAAATTACTTTGTAATGGTGATACATACCCATTTCCATATGCCTTTAAATACAGCCTTGCTGATGACACGATTTATTGTGACTCCATGATTGGGAAATTCGTAATAAGAGTGGATAATCTCATCATGCGATGAAAACCACCTTTTATGCAAAGTCTCCAAGTTTTATCAAATGCTTCTGCTTAAGTCATTGATCCCCTTTAATTTAACCGTTGATTATGGTCGGCGCTGTTCATTATCGTACGACAAATCTCATTGAAGACTGCTAGACAAGCTATCCAGTAGACAACTCAACACACTAGGGAGCCTTTACTGACTTCTCTCAAAATGTAGATTTGTTATTTGAGGGTCATCAGGATGACTTAATTAGTGCTAAGCTTTCAGGTAAGTTTCTTTAATTAAAAATTTGGCATTTGTTTAAAATTTCACTAATTTTCCCCAGAAATTATTTCTGGTACAAACTATGGTTCAATTAGTAATTGATATTCAGAAAATTTTGATTGTAAATTTTCAACTTCTTCCGATCTTCTTGTAGTTTTTCTTCTCTCTTCAATGATCTTCTCTTGCTTTGATCTTCGGTCAGATAATTTTCTCCTAGTACTTTTCAAAGATCTTCTTAAGTTAATTCTACGATCTAACGTAACAAAAATGTTTTGCTGCCTACGTTCATTTATTCTTCTCATTTTTTCTCAAATTGTAAATATCCAACCGAAATTCAAAATAAGTATAGTCAGTGTCGATATAACACTAATGCTGTGTAGAAACTTAAACATAGATTGATTCACCTCATCCCTTGACCTGTTAGTTATTGGTATTATAACTAAGCAGAAAATCGCTAGGGTTAATGAAACAATACCAGTTACTAATTTGGTACTTGAATACTCCTCATTAAAGAAATTAACGGATAAGAAAGCTATCGAAAGAATTATTAATAATTTAAAAAACTTAGGAAAAATACTACGGAGTAAAACTGAGGATTCTTCTGGTTTTAATACTTTAAAAACAGTGGATGCGATAGCAGAAACCTGAAATATAATTACCCCACAAGTGATTCCAGAAATTAGTACTGAAAAATTAGCTAAAATATTCACCATAAGTTCTTTAGACGATTGATTTTGAGTACTAAACTCTAATAAAGTACAGGACTAATCTACTTGAAATCAAGACTAAGAAGAGTTTTCTAAACCCTTCTCCCCATCAGTAATTGATCGACCTACGAAAAGTCTGCAATTGCTCATCGATGTACCACTGTCTCTGGATCATTTCATCTGTTGTCTGATCTGGCTTTCAACCTCGCAGCAAACTGTTTAGAACGTCGAGTAAGACTACTACTTGGTGATCTGTCGAGTTCTTGATATCCTCTTCCGGTACCTATTTCACTCTGCTCAAGAAAAGTTATGATTAGGCTTTGTCAAATATTTAATAATCACACTAGGATCTCAAATCATTCGATGATTTTGGGTGATATCTAGAGCTTCGGCCTGTTCGATTCTGGGATACGCAATGGTCGCTGTTAAGCTGCTGTGTCCGAGTATCTGCCCTACAGCCTCAATATTCATGTTTGCATCGTAAATCGCGCTAGCCTTTGGTCTTTCATAAGCTATGAGTACTGTAATAATCCGTAGCAACACCTAGAGACTCCAGCCACCTTTTAAATAACCGCTGATACTGTACCTGGCTGAACGGCTGCTATTTCAACTGCTTATCTGCATAATTTTTTTTCTCGCTGCTAAAGAGATATTCCTCGCTGCTCTTTCCACTAATCTCAATACAGGTCTGTAGTGCATCGCGAGTCATATCACCAAGGTTAAAGGTAACGGTCTTCTTGGTCTTCTGCTGGGTGATACTGTATTCACCACATATAATACCATTTGAGTCGGTAACGTCGTCCACAGTCAGGAATCGCAGATCAGAACCACGCAGCATCGAATGAATACCCATGTGGATCAGTGCTCGGTCACGGAGCTTGTCGAACAGAAGCTTGGATAGAGATTTATTCTGTTTAGGACTCAGCAGCATTTTCTGCATATGAGTTTTCCGTTCATGATTTATAAAGTGATGTATTGTGTTCTACTTAAATATTTTTTTATAAATGATAAATATAATAATATTCATTAAAAAATATATTAGCTAAAAAATTTTGTTTAATGCCTGATGTAAACTATTAAATTATTTATATTAATTTATGTTTATTACTACTAATAAATACTTCTGCTGGAAGTATATATTAAGAGTCTCTCATCACTCAACACCAACAGTAAATTTAATCAATAATTGACTACTAAATTCAAGTAGTTCACTGTTCCACTAAAAGGCCAAAGCGTTATGTTGGTGTTCTGCTTTTTTCCTCTTTTTTAATTATTTTAATCTTGGTACAAGATTGGGGTCATTGGTTGGATTTGGATCGACTCCCTTAGCTCTTGTCTGATAACAGTTCCTGTATACTACTAATTTAAAATTATGTATTCTTTTGAGAGCGCCATCATATCGAGCATGATAAGTTTTAGCCAGATTCAACTGTCTGCGAAATTGGTTTTTGACAAGGCCCAAGTCCACATCACACCAGTGTTCGCAGGTTTTATTACTATGATCCTTTAGTTTATTATCTTTGACATGCTCAATGAAAAAATGAAGTCCCCCACTATTTTGATCTTCAGACGATAGCTTTGAGAAAGTTTGTTAATAGAATTCTATTTTGTGGAATTGTACTGCTTCAGCAGTAGTGATAGAAGCGGCTAGTATTACCATGGGAGATATACAATTTCTCACATTTGCCTTTTATCAAAAATCAATAAATTTTCCTATAAGCACACCACAAATATTTTTTGGAATTAGTTAAGTGCCTAACCTAAGTATGGTAGAACCCATACTTTCAAAAGAGTAAATCAGGAGTATAATACTACGCTATATAATAGGTAGAATCGATAGTGAGTTGAACGCTAAATACTATTTATAACTTCTCAGTTTTTGAGTAACTAGGCTGAAACAAGATCTGCTGTTCGCTGATAATGAAAAATCTGTTCAGTGAGTTCAATTTTGGTGTAGAGATTTGTATGCGTATACTCTCCTCTACTTCACTCCATTGATGCTTTCTAGGGAAATCGTAGTTAATCCTTGGAGCGACCCCTAAAGATTGTTGAAGCAGCTGCCAGAGCTGGAGCAAATATGCTTAAGCTTCAGACTTATACATCTGGTACCATGACTCTAAATATTAGTAATGGTAAGTTTTTCAGTAGCAATGAAAATAGTCTTTGGAAAGGTCGTAATCTCTACGAATTCTACAAAATTGCTTATACTCCTCGGGAGTAGCATGGCCCGATCATGCAGCGCGCCAAGGAATTAGATATGCTTTGCTTCAGTACTGCCTTTGACGAAACAGCTGTGGATTTCTAAGAGACTCTAGATGTCCCTGCTTATAAGGTTGCTTCCTTTGAGAACACCGATCTTCCCCTAATTCGCAGAGTTGCCAAGACTGGTATGTCTATTATCATTTCTAAGGGCATAGCAACCTTAGCTAAGTTGGACGAAACCGTTAGGAAAATCCGTCAAGCGTGATGTGAGCATTTTGTGTTGCTTAAGTTTACTAGCATCTACCCAGCGACACCAGAGAATAGGAATCTGCTGACGATCCCACACATGCGAGAATTGTTTAATTGTGAAGTTGGACTTTCAGATCATACGATGGGAGTAGGCGTTTCCGTAGCACCAATTGCTCATGGTGCAACAGTAATCGAGAAGCACTTCACTCTCAGCCGGGCCGATGGAGAAATTAATTTTATCTAATCACTAGAACCCAAAGAGTTACAGTTAATAGTTGTTGAAACAGAAAGCGCCTGGCAGTCTCTCAGAAGCGTGTTTTACGGCCCGACAGAAGCTGAAAAAGCATCGGTTCAGTTCCGAAGATCAATTTACGTAGCTGAAAATATCAAAGTAGGCGAAGAACTTACGAGAAGAAACTTGCGAATCGTGCGTCCAGGACTGGGTTATTCACCAAAAATATTATGATATTTTGCTAGGTCGAAAAGTGAACCAAAATCTAAAGAAAGGCATAGTATTCAAATGGGAGACGCTTGGATAAGATTTACATATAATGTGATTTAACAACAGTCTTTCCAGACTTCACTAAAAGAATTTGAAATAATAATCAGCAGCTTTCAACCATCTGAAGTAAGACTCCAGACTATAATTTCATCGCTACGGTACAAAATACACTTATAAATTCACTCGCTCGATAGATTTAAGATAATCTCCTATACCTGCAGACACCCATGTTTGATCATCTTTTCAGATGAAAACGGAGTTGCGTTTTACCATTGATACCAGGGGTTTTAAACTAAGCTGCAAATCTGCAGGTGCTTTAACTCTCTTAATTGGATCTAAGATGACTTGTATGAGAATTATCAAATTCGGCATCTCACCTACCAAGTGAGCTTCATTTTTTACATAAATAGGCATTTTAGATTATGATACATTCTTCATCTCATTTTGATGCTGATCATAATATTCGATCATGCATCTAATTGTTTTGCTTATTCTTTTCTCATCAGAATCATAATCCTCAGAAACATACGACGTAAAAATTTCTAGTAACTCATTCAAAATCTCGGGCTTTACATGCAATTTCACGCAAGGTTCGGCATTGAAGCACCCTGAAGAGCACTGCATGTTATCTTCTCCAAATATATCCTCTCTCTTTCCGCTTGCTAGTGAGTTTTGGATAAGAGCCAAAATTGTTTTTTCTAGAGACTCAAACTTAAACTTTTCAGTAAAACTATTCAAAATATCTTCTTGATGAATTTTCAAACTTACTTCGATCTCCATTTCTCCCTTTCGTGATATTGATACATAATGGTACTATTATTTGAAAAAATAATAACCAGTATTGAAACTCAATTTTTCAAACAAAAACAGTATAACAAAAAATTTTCTCCAATCCAACATTTCCAGTATCTAACCCAGCATATGCAAACACCGAAATATCTGTCATCGTGTCCTGCATTGGAAAAATCTCCTTTACTATATTCAGCAAGTATCTCTTCTTTCGTCCCTATCACTGAAACATTGAAGCTTCAGAAATACTATTCAGTTGGACGAGCGAGATGACTCGTGGCTTTCAATTAATTCTCATTCACTTAGAAAGTATGAATTTCAGTCAAAACTGGAATGTCGCCAACCTATACGGTTGTTGATGAGCTGCATGTGTGGGAAATTGTCAAGCAGTTAGTAGATTTAAGTTTTTCCTTTACTATCAAAAAAACAAATACAATTTAGTAATGAAATATTCGATTGGTACCTGATCCTGCCTAAAACAAAAAGTAAGCGTGCCTTTCGTGGGATTGAGACAATAATAAAATCCTTGACTCGTCTATCAAATATTGAATACGAGTAGAAGAATTAACAGTACGTCAACTAGAGCTTTAGGAGGTTCAAATAATTCTGAAAGATTCTCCAATAAAAGGAAAGAAGATTGTGCCCAAAACCGTGAAGGACGAATGGAGTCTGCTGAAAAGTATGTTTAAGAATGCAGTGGAGTCAGGTAAACTCCCAGGAGTTTCAATCAGAAGAAAATTCTTCCTAATATCGAGTTGAATAAAACCATAGGAAGGATTTTTCAGAAGGAGAACCTCATGGATTGTTGTAAGCAAACTCCCTGGATCTGCAGAGAATCATTATTATGGTTTAATGCACATCATGTAACAAAATGAAATCATTTAGCTAACTTGGGATACTGTTAATTCAGAAAGGGATTTTGTTTAGCTAAAGGGAAAAATTACGATGACCAGAACATTCAGAATCGTAAAACTTCCGCTTCATTTGTTGAAGATGCCTAGTGAAATCTCTAGAGTGAGCCACACAAGAAAGTGTTTTTATCGGCTATTGAAAAGTCTTTCTATATTAGACTATTTGCTCCCATGACACATGAAAAAACGTACTTAATAAATACAGGAAACACGGATGCCCCCTTTCATGATTTTCGACATGATTTCATCACTTAAGCGATCAGAATGGATACAAGACTGTTCAGAGTGATGTAGCGGGTTGGCCTAAAAGCGATCCGATACCAAGGACATATTAGCTCATTGATGAAGATGATTTGGAATTAATGGAAATATAGTTTGTAAAGCCAACTCCCCAGATTACTTTTTTGGCCAAGAGACAAAATAAGGTCCATGTGACTTTACTATTGACAATTCTGAATTCTAGCAGGCTCATAAAAAAGTACTTTCTTCTCCCTTATGAACCTCTGAATTTCAAAATGAGCGCACTATTTCCTTGGGGTGGATCTAGATTCAAAGCCATCAAAAAATGTTAATTGAATGAACGATCACTTGGTAATTAATTCTATAGATTTTTGTTCCTGCATTAGCAGAGCTTTTTGATACTTTTTTGAATAGTATTTCTTATCGAACTCATCAAACATCTCCGACATTCCATCTTCTACATACTTGTCATATTTTCCATGATTTTCTGTTAAATCCCACCAGGACCTACAAATATTTCTGATTGAATCTTCCAAAGTCTCCTTCAAAGATAGAACATAAGGAGGGCGGCATTCACCTTCGGGATAATTGAAAAATCGAATGGATACCTCCTTTATGAGAAGGCCTCCAGTGAGGCATGAACCACATTGATTAAATTCGAAATTATTGAATATGACTTTAAGTTGTTGATTAGACAAATTTTTTACTATTGATTCTGAATATACTGGATTATATAGTACTGCAGGGTTTGGTTTTTTAAGAGTACAACCAACACTAAGAAATAAAAGAAAAATTAATAATAATTTCATATTTAAACTGATTTTTAGTGAATCAAAATCGCATTTTAAGTGCTCTCTATTTATTGCTCTGAAAGGATGAATTGACCTTTAGTTTCCATTTAATACTAAAGGCTTTAAAGTCTGATTAGATAGTAGCAAAAAAGCAAAGGCTATGAGAGCTGATGAATTGTTAAATTTCTTGAAAAATCAAACTCAAGATGAAAATCACAATTCGAGGAGAGACTCTGTTGAAATCGATGAAAAAGATGATTTAGACACCGCCAGCGAAGATTTATAGTTATTGAGGATTTTTATCTGTGTATTCTAGGAACTGTTTACGAAATTCTAGCGGATTATTAATATTATCAATATAGGTTTCACTGCCTCCTGTGCCAATACAAATTATTTTTCCAAATCTTAAGATTCTTCCTAAAATTGATTGTTTAATTTCAATTGTTTCCAGTTTTGAAAGTTTCAGTTCACTTGTGTCTCTGCGTACGAAACCTTTTTTGGAAATTACTCTTTTATTGGTCATTGCCAATTCATTTACAAAATAAGGCAAGGCAGCATTAAATGACAAAATGAAGAAAAATATTGTAATTGGCAGTGAAAAAAAAGCACTCAATGCGAGGAAGACAAGAGAGAATACTCCCAAAATTCCATAAAAAAAGGATGGTATGAGAATAAACCAATGAGTAGAAGCCTGATATAAAATCTCCTCACTATCGATTAAGTTCTTCTTAACATAGGACACCGTAACTCCTGCTTTTTTTATTTTGGATAATTACACCTAAATGTTTCAAACCCCATTATTACCTTCTGATGTCAAGGCTCAGAAGAAAAAAATCTTCTTCTCTGGACAGATCTTAAGCTTGATTCTAAATCAATCAAGCCCATCCAAACCACTGATCTCCGCTTATCTCCGCAAATTTAGTGTCTCTAAGAATTACTTCAGCAACAAATTCACATAGCCATTCAGTCAAGCTAAATATTAGTAATCCACATGACTTGCCGGTGTCCCTTTGGCTTTGCTATCAAAAGTTTGATTGTCCAACTGTTAGGAGTCCCTAACCTGTTATCAGGATCAGGCACCTACCAATTTCATCATTTTGGTCTCCGCCTTTAGAAATTTGGCCATTTAAGAGGTTTCGGGATTACAAAAAATGAAAGCAAAACTTAATCAGAGCTGAGGAATCAGGAATATTAAATCAAATGTCTTACCAATCCTCCATTCATATGGATCTAAGGTAAAGCCATTGGTTTGGTAAATTCTCGAAATTTTGAGTTATTGATGATGAATGTTCTATAATTTCTGAACTAATTACCAGCAAAGAGAAAAACAAGAGATGAGATTAGTTGTAAACTGATGTAGAAAACGCATTTGAAAACTTTAGAAATAATAAAATAAAAAAAGCTAGGTGATGAAAATGAAAAGATTACGCAGGCCTAGTCCAACTGTTACCAGAATTGGTGCATCAGAAACAATTGTTGATGAATCAGGACCTGAAGGACAACAGGAATCTCGGCAAATCAAAGATCGAGCAGCAGCGCTGCAAAAAATAACCAATCTACTCAACGGTAAAAAGCTCTAGCCCTAATATCTAAAGTTGAAAAATGAGCTACAAAGCAACACTGAAGCAACAATATCTCCTAAGTATTCCTCAAGAGGGTAAGATTGAATGGATTGGAATTCGCCCTAAGCGCATGGCTAAGGTTTACTATGTCAGTGAAGTCTTGGCCAATCCAGACACGGGGCTGGAAGGCGATCACTTCAGAAAGTCCTCAACTGGCAAACGACAAGTAACGCTGATCCAGCAGAAACATCTGGAAGTCGTAGCCCGAATACTGAGCAAGAGCAAGATTCCACCTGAGTTGCTAAGGAGAAACATTGTGGTTTCTGGGATCAACCTGCTGGCCCAGAAAAAACAGCGATTTCAGGTGGGAGAAGTACTACTGGAAACTACAGGTATTTGCGTACCCTGTAGCTGGACGGAAGAGAATCTTGGTTTGGGTGGTTATAGCACTATGCGTGGGCATGGAGATATCACGGTTAAGATTATAAAAGGTGAGGCAGGTTAAGATTGGTGATATTGTCCGAATGGCCTTGATGTCTTAGTGACTGAAAATTGTGAAACGGCTTGGATAGATCCACAGTTGTGTAGCAATCGAAAGCTCTAAACACTTATTTAGCACGGAGCACTTTACCGATCACCATTAATGGGGTGCAGAGAAAGGTAAGCAGCGTGAACAAATAATAACTCTGGCCGAAAAGCAGGAAATTGCTGATCAGGATAGATGACTTGGGCATCAGAGTCAGTGAGAAGAAATGGCTCAGGAACTGCGTGTGAAAACTAAATAAAAAGAAGAGTTTGACGATGATTAATGAATAGCATGATGGTCAGAAGCAGCAGACTTTGACATTGTTCAAAAGTTAATTCGAGAGACAGCAGAGGGAGCAACACTAGAAGGTAAGGGATTTTTGTTTGCCTTTGAGGGCGGTTGCAGCCTCATTCGTTGGGTTAGTGCCCCCATGGGCCAGCGCAGGATCAACGTTATAGATATCTTTATGCTTTTTGTGATCAGGTAATTTATATCTTTTTCGGCTCAACACTTTAAGTAGGCAAACATTTCAATAATTGAGGTGCTAGTCATAGTTTGACGATTATTTGTAATTGAAATGCGGTAGGCTCTCAAGCCTCGCCAATGATGGTTGACAGATCAATCCCCGTTCCTGTTAAGAAGCGTCGGATCGGTAGTGTTTTGGCTACCCCAGTATAGCTATTACTCAACTGAAGGTCAGTTACAATTGTTTCAGAATCAAGAAAAGTGCTTCCGGCACGAGCAGCCTCTCACCCACGTGCTTGAAAAGTTTTGGTAGGCTTTATTTCCATACTGTTTCAAGCTCAGTAAACTCTCTTAAGAATTAACTGATCATCTTATAACACCCGAAAAGCAGCCTATAAATTATCTTCAACATTAAAAGCCATAGAAATAAAAGGAGATTGGTGCCTTCTGGTTTTTTATTATATCTATCAGTGCAGTTCAACTATCTGGGGAATGTAAATCCTCAGGGTCACCCCTCCAATATCATTATTACTCAATTCAAGAGTGCCTTGAAGATGTAGGTTGGTCAGCATTTTGGAAATGAAAAGCCCTAGCCCTGTATTGTTGCGGTCTTGCTTGGTTGAGTAGAAAGGCTTAAATACAGTCCAGAAATCTCCATTTGCAATTCCCCCTCCTGTATCCGAAATCTCAATCTTCTTACCTAATTTGTAGTCTTCAACTCTGAAGATGATCTTTTCTTCTCTTTGCTTGTTACGTTTGGCATTTCTTTGAATTGCTTCAATGGCATTATCCAAAAGTTCCGTAAAAATTCTCTGAATACTGCGAGTATGTGGAGTGCTGAAATCATCTAAGTCGTGAGGAGCTTGGATGTAGTATTTGATCTCTTCTCGATCCATGATTTCTTGATGATCCATAAATTGTTTTTGAATCTGCTGTTGAAAATCAAAGATGCGATTCTTCTCCTCTGGAGCAGTAATGAAGATTTTACGATAATCCTGAATGGTATTAGATAAATCTCTGGCTGATTCTTGAATATCATTCAGAGCGTCTAATAAGGAAGAGTCTACTTCCTCTTTGAGTTCATGAGAAACTGCTAGATTAGCAGCTTTCAGCGTTATGATCTGGAGTGGCTGTTTCCAATGGTGTCCTAAGAGATTGAGCATTTCCCCCATTGAATTCAGTTCTTCTAGGGATTTCTCAAACTCTTTCTTTTTGTGATCAGTGGTGTCCATAGTTACCCCTGTCATCGCTATGATGTTACCTTTATCATCAAGAATTGGAAAAATACTGGTATGAACCCATCGAATTTTTCTGTCATTTTGGCGGATGATCCTAAAATCACAGGTAACCTGCTGCTTAGTAGCCATCACACCTTGGCGGACTTTTTCAACTACCCAAGTGTCTTCTGGCACAACATAATTAAACAGAAAATCCTCATATTTGACAGGCTGATCCTGCGGAAGACCATATACTCTATAAATGCCAGCTGAGACATAGAACGTCATAGCTTGTGTATCAAACGTCCATACCCCTGCATTGGTGATTGCTTGGAGTTGGTTAAACATCTCCTTTTCAAAGATTTGTTGTCCAACTCCAGCTTCTTTTCGTTCATTCTTAATTTCTTCTAGTCGCTGCTGCTTTTTTTCACGATAGTCGTCTCTTGCTTGAATATCATTAGTCATGTCATATGAGTTTTTTAGGTTGAGAACCAAATAATGATCGATTTTTTAAAATCTAAAATACTAATATTGGTTAATATTTTAAGTTAATTTATACTCAGAATCCCTCTCTGCGAAGGTCTACAGTTCCAATAGGCCACTGAGCAGTAGCATGATATATCATTGCGTATTCATCCCAAAATGGATTAGTGAAGGGGTCTTCTTGATTACTGGAATTAATGAATTTGTTCTCAATAACCTTGCACCCAAGCTTTTCGTAAAAATAGGGTATTCCCGTTTGGAAAAGACAAAAAGGATATTCGTTGTTGTCTATCCTAATGAAGACGGCCTCTACAATTTCTCTTCCATATCCTTTTCCCCTCCAATCCGGATGTACATTTAGTCCTCCAAGACCCAAAACCTTTAACCAACTGTTTTCAATTTTAATCATGACCGGAATTGACTCAGCATAGCCAACCAGATCTTTGTTTTGATAGAGGCAGTAGCAAATTTTTCCTGGTAGATCTTCATAAAATTCTGCTACTTTCTCTTCAACAGATTTCTTGGTGTCATTATCAGGCCATGTGAGATTCATTAGCCTTAATATATCAACAGCTTGATTGATCTTAATATCTAAATTAGAGCTCTCGATAAGTTGCATTAATAACTCTCGGGCTATGACTGCTTCTAAAGGAGGGTTATTGATTACGATTCCAATCATTTATCCACGAAATTTTTAACATTATTTTAGTAGCACTCACCTAAATAACCAATAAAAGTGTTGCGCCTGAAGTAATAGAGAGCAACAAGTCAGATTGACAATGTAGGATGATAAGCAGTTCAACCTCTTACCCTCTCTCCACAGAAGATCAAAATATTTATTGGAAGAAGTTGTTCCTAAATCTGTAAGCGAGCATAATTTGTTTTTGTATGCTTCAGCCTCTCATAGAGTTCGTCATTGTTGTACGCTTCTGTTCAAGCGTCATGTGTCCCCTTGCCATAAGTAGTCAGTTTGGTATTACGTCCCGCAGAATTGATGCTATCAACCATGCGTACTGATTCTTCACAAGGAATAATATCATCTCTTTTGTCATGAAAAACCCAAACTGGAAGCTCATTGAGCCTATCCATCAAATAGAGACTTCAAATAAAACACCTTTAGCGACAGGAGCAATAGCAGCAAATTGATCAGGATACTCACCAGCAATTTTCCACATTCCTAGCCACCCATGTTCTTCCTAGTCAGATAGAGTTGGGGTGTATCGATGAAATATCTCTCATTAATCTCAATTAGTCTTGCGATGAAATTAACCCTCCATCAAAAGCCAGACTTGCACTGAGGACTTAGTACTACAAATGGGAACTGCTTACCATCAACAATTAATTTGGGTAGACTACTTTGTTTCACAGTTTCCAAATCATTACCACTTTCACTTTAACTATGAAGGTAAACCCAAAGTGGCGTATCGGTTTAATCAGAAAAATTTTTGGGCAAATTAATTACGTAATAGTTGCTGACTTCTTGAGCAAACGGTCGCTTGAAACGCATCTAAAGCTTTTGGTCGAGTTAAAACCTAATTGCCTAGGAAATAGCTTCAATTCCAGAAAATTTTCTAAACCAGATATTCTGCACTAGGCTTTGTGACTTCAAGCGGTGTCACAATTGAGTATTTTAAAACAACCTGTGATTCGCAGATATAGTCCGCAGCAAGTGAGCCTTTCTATTTCTTAGTACTTAGATTTTTTTCATCTCTACACAAACCATCAGGGCTTCTTGAAGTGAATCTCTTGGTTAAGGTTCGTAAATCTACGTTTTCTACGGCAGGTGCGTTGGTTAGGATCTTTTTCAATTGCGATGATTTCAGAAGTAGATGGATCGTTTGGTAAAGATGATTCACCTGATCCGTCAATTGATCATGATAGTTCTTCCATTTATACGAATCGTTCTTGTAGCCACCCTCTAGGAAATTTGATCAGATGATGCACGATTTCTCACGTTTTTCCAAAATCAAATTATCACCCAGTGTTTTTTCAATCTGATCTTTATGTTCGAACAAATATGTAAAAATCAATTTACGTTCTTCCTTTCTTAGAAGAGTCAAAATGTATATACTGATCAATAAAGCTGTAATTCTTTTGTACTCGGTAATAAAAGTATGACCCCCTAAGTCTCTGCTCGACGGGACCAATATGGAAGACTACATCTGATAATTTGATTTTTATGAAGTTTCATAGCTGGATGTTGCTCCAGCGCTGTGAACCATGCCTCGAGCAGTTGATGGGGGTCTTTCCTGTCCTGTTTATTCTGCACGCAGACTTTCTGATCTCCGAAGACCCAACAATTAAGTTCAATATCGGTGCTGGATTCGACTCGCCAATTCCAATTGCTTCAATTTTCAGTAAATAGAAATCTGAATTGTTTGATTTATTGAGCCAGTTGATAGCAGCTATATGTTCAGAGCGAGGATAGAAGACAATCCAAACAGCTTTTTGCGCCTGCATTGCTCTGAGGTATGTGATCAGTTTACCCAAGTAATCGCTGATAATCTTTTTTTGAGTTGATTCTCAATAATAAAAATTCCGTCAGTGGCTTCTGATTTCCAAACTGCTGAAGAATTTGTTTCTTCAGTGGGGGCATGATTATCAGCACAGGGCTATTTACTGTGCAAAATGAGCCGTTCAGTGAAACACTTCTACTTGTAAATCATTACCTGAATGAATAACGTGCCCAGTTATTGATGATTGAGATTGATCGTAAACTATACCTCGTTGAAAAATTTTATTGTTGATAAGTCTAGACTAAAAATGTTGTCAGTATGCTGAGGAAGCTTGAAGATTGCGTCCTGAGTAGAATTTAGCAATTATTGTTAGAGAATTGAAAAATTCTTCATAAGTACAGTTCCCCTCTTTTCTGGATAATTTTCAGATGAAAGCCTGTACAGCTTTAAGCTTTTTCGCTGCGTTGAGACCCGAATTGGGTTTTGAATTTTTCAGCAAGCATGTCCAAAATACGCCCAACAAGATTTCATTTTGATGATAAATTTTAAATTAATGCTTAATAAAAATAATTTATTCTATATTTTTACTGCAAGTTCAAGAGTTCAAGTCTCCTCTATACTACCAAGAGAATCTGTTCTTCGTCTCTCTGAATAAAGAATCCAAGGCCTTTGAATCTCAGAATTCATTTACCAAGTTTTGCCTCTCCGTCCTTTTTTGTACTCACTACAAGAGCCAAGCGCCGATTACGCCAATGTTGTCGATTCAACAATTTATCCGCTGCTAGATCCTGACGACGCTCCTGTTCTACCTTTGCAATTAGAGATTCTCTCCAAATTCTAGGATCTGCCTGTTCTTTAGCCAATTCGTAATAGAGAGGTCCAAAATTTTCGCAATACCCTCTTATTCCTTTTGGCGAATTTAGATCAATTGTTTCAAATGGTCCCATGAAAGACCAACGTAGGCCTAGTCCTTCAGAAATAGATATGTCGATATCTCTGGCAGAGCAGACTCCATCTTCAACAAGACGGAAAGCCTCAGCAATCAGAGCTCCCTGGAGTCGATTGGCAACAAATCCTTTGATCTCTTGATTTAATCGGATAGGTGCCTGACTCACTTGGTGCATTAGTTTAGTAGTCCTGTCGATAACATTCTCAGCTGTCCAAGGAGTGGGTACCAATTCAACCAAGGGCACAAGGTGAGGGGGATTGATAGGATGAGCGACGAGGCATTGTTCTTTAGCGTTGAGGTTCTCTGTAAAAAGGGAAGCAACGATGCCAGAGGTAGAGCTAGCCAATACAGTTTGTGGACCTACTAATTGGTCGATTTGTTGATATAGTTTCTGTTTAACCTCTACCCGCTCTGGGGCGTTTTCCTGCATGTGGTCTGCTCCATCAAGAGCATCTTCCAAACTGTTAGAGGCATGAACCCTTGCAAATACTTGCTCTGCGGAACAGCTATTTAAAAGATTTCCTTCTGCTAAGTTTGGTAGCTCTTCCTTGATCAACTTGATGGCAGTTGACACCGCACC
>JACLAC010001201.1_pt1 | contig 22756 bp, 26 predicted proteins | sample 8027881 | NCBI WGS metagenome assembly JACLAC01 (sample SAMN15725517, study PRJNA655200) | protist metagenome | isolation source: fluorescence activated cell sorting (FACS) single amplified genomes of... | place: Spain: Blaines Bay Microbial Observatory, Mediterranean Sea | collected 2016-01-19 | reverse complement strand
TTTAACCTCAGCCATCAAAAAAGCTCGTGCTGGTCAGCTAAGTTCCTAAGCCCAAGTATGTAAATGTTGATCAGTAAGGCCAAACGAAGGGAAATTCTTCAAGCCTATTCTCAATTTGGCTGAGATAGCCTATTACATCTCCAGCATTCATTCGTCCAAAGGCTCCATCGCTGTAAGAACAGATTATAATCTCCTCTGAATTGACATCAATAACGAATTCAGCCGGTTGCATGTAATCTCTATGATTAGGACGACGTCTATGTCTCAAATCTCCACCATAGTAGGCGCCTAAGCTATCAGAAATTTCTTTGCTCACCCCATAACACAAGGTGAATCCTAACTCTTTTCCTGGATATGGGAAACATTCCCCGTTCCAGAGGCGTTTAGTGTCCTCTAAGTTATCTACACTGGCGGCAATGATACTTACATCTAGCTTTTCAAAAATTACGCTGTATTTTCGGTACCCCTCTAACTGAAGGGTGCATACAGGTCACCATACTCCTCTGAAAAAAAGTAAGACGCAGTATTTGGTGTTTACTTCTTCAGGAATACAAACGGTTTTATCCTCAGTATCTTTTAGGAAGATACTCGGAAATTTATCACCAGCACTTAGTCTATTCATGATCTTACTCAATAAAGCTGCGTTACTCATTCAAACAAGATTGATACAGTTTTAAACTTAAGAAAGACTCAAAGCCTACTTGATTCGAAGAATTTTTCAATATCAACTAAAAGATAGATCAATCTGAGAACCGATGATTCTGCACCTACCTCACGCTTCCACTTTGATTCCTGAAGATCTTCGGAATGAGCTCCTGTTATCAGATAAGGATCTTCAGGAAGAACTAAACCAGATCTTTCCAGTACTAACTTGGACGGACCTAATCCATGTGATGATATCTTTCGAGTTACTACCCTACCTGGTACCAAACTCGCCACAGCAAAATTAATACGTGCTAATCTGGGCAGTGCTAATTTATGTGTTGTCGAATTCTATTAGGCTGATTTAAGTGGCGCTGATTTAATTAATAGCGTTTTTGAATTTGCGAATCTTGTCGTAACTATAAATACATAAGGATAAATTAACATGAATGGTACAGAATTTATTGCGAAAATACTTAAGGCAGAAGGAGTTGACAGCGTAACATGCTTTCCTTCAAATCCATTAATTGAAGCTGTTGCAAAAGAAGATATCAGACCAATTTCTTTCCGCAATGAAAGAGGTGCGGTTATGGCTGCAGATGGTTTCAGCCGAATAAGTCAAAGGAAAAAATTTGGTGTTGCTATTGTTCAATCGCAAGCTGGTGCTGAGAACGCGATGGGAGGGATAGCTCAGGCCCACGCGGACAACATTCCGATACTTTTAATGCTGGGAGGAATTTCATTGAGTCAGTTAGGTGTGAAACCTAATTTTTCTGCATTACAAAATTATCAGGGATGGGTTAAGCAGGTAGAATCTGTGCTGTCTCCTAATGAAGTCGGCAATGTTATGCGACGCTCATTTAATGCATTGAGGAACGGACCCCCTGGGCCTGTTGTAGTTGAAATGACATCAGATGTGTGTTCCCTTGAAATTCCCAGGGACTCTGAGAACTATTGCTCTCCAAGATCGGCTAAGGTAATTCCTTCACAAAATGATATCAGGGATGCTGTAAAATATCTGATGAAGGCAAAAAAACCCCTTATTTGGGCTGGTGGCGGTGTATTAATGTCAGGTGCTTCAAAAGAACTAAAAAAATTAGTTGAGTTCACTGGAATACCAGTTTTTACCACTATGCAAGGGAAATCGGCCTTTGATGAGCGACACCCACTTTCTTTAGGTGCAGGTTGTGGAACAACAACATTAGCAGCACATAATTGGTTAAAGAACTCGGACGTGGTATTAGTTCTAGGATCCAGCCTGACACGAACACCTTATGGACAGGTTTTGAGTTCAGAAAAAACACTACTGCACAACACCATAGATCCTGAAGACCTAAATAAAGATGTGTCTGCAATGGTAGGATTGGTTGGTGATACCAAATTAACCCTTCTGGCCTTGATGGAAGAGTTTAAGACAGAAGGTTTTAAAAAAGATAATGGTGAAGTAACACAAATAAAGAAAGAAATTAATGCGTTAAAAAAGAAGTGGATGCAAGATTGGAATCCAATCCTTCACTCTGGCGAAATTCCTTTGAATTATTATCGCATTATAAATGAAATCTATAAAAATATTGACCCTGAAAATAGTATTGTAACACACGATGCGGGTGCACCAAGGGACTGCATGGTCCCTTTCTATAATGCAACATTGCCTAACAGTTATATTGGTTGGGGAAAAACAACACATCTTGGTTTTGGGATCCCACTTATGGTTGGGGCAAAAATGGCTCATCCTGATAAATTTTGTTTGAACTTAATGGGTGACGGTGCCTTTGGAATGTCTGGACTTGATCTAGAAACTTCAGTACGTGCCGAACTTCCTATTACCACAGTACTTCTTAATAATAGCGACATGTCAACCTATGAAGGGACTAGCCTAATTGGTCCTGTATCGAAAAAGGAATACGGGGTTTCTTCTATGAAAGGAGATTATGCGAAAATTGCAAAAGGTTTGGGCGCTGAGGGTATCAGGGTTGAAAAACCAAATGAAATCGAAATGGCATTAAAAAACGCACAACAATTCAACAAAGACGGTAAGACAGTTTTGATTGATGTTATTTCAAATGTTGAAAGTCGGCGATCCAAATTTTAATAAAGTAATCTACAAACAGTTGTTAATTCAAAACTTTAGATAGGTTCCTAATTACGGACCAAGGTAAAGACCTGTTTTCCTAGCAGGTCTTCCCAGAAGCAAACGCAATCGTGTTTCCTGTCAGCAGACCTATGGTAGATCCAGAACGCTTTTTAAACGACTCTCAAGAGCCATTGTGCCAAGTTGGTATGGGTGTAACTTACACTAGAGGACCTTTGCGTCAGCCGCTACGTGAGCAGCCCACTCAAGGAAATCGTCAGGAATTAATGGAGCGATATTACATTCCTCACCATCAAAACTGACAGAGGCAGTTGAGGAGTCTCTCTTGGCTAATAGCCATTGCCTGATTATTGACGGCCATAGCTTCCCTGCTCTCCCCCTACCCTATGAGCTAAACCAAACTGCTTTTCGACCAGACTTTTGCTTAGGTACGGATGACTTCCATACTTCAGAAGAACTAGTGGCAAAGGTTGAGAAGCTATTATAGAGTTGCGGCTATTCAACTGCTGAGTATCAGCCTTTTAGATTGACTATTGTTCCGATGGAACATTATCACAAAGACCAGAGAGTCCCATTATTGATGATTGAGATCAATCGTTGGATTTACTTGGGAGAAGGTTGTTCAGTTAATTCGGAGAGGTTGGGAATGTTGGTCGAGATTTTGGGGCGTGTTGGAAATATGCTAGAGAATAATTAATTTTTTCAATGTAGGGTCAGATTAAGACAGGATTACTACCGAGCAGGTGGGGATGGTGGTAGGGACAGAAAAAGTAGATGTTTCTGGTAAGGAAACAATTGAATACTTAAATACTAATTTACTGAGGAAAAGTGTGGTGGCGGGGGCAGGATTTGAACCTGTGACCTTCGGGTTGTGAAACCAAGAATGCGATAGAGTACATAATCAATTAGAAGTGCCTTAGAATTACCCAATTATTTTGATTTCATTTACTAATTAAATTATACTTCTATCCTAAAAGTATACAAGACAACCCCAGACTTTCTCATCTCTTGGCTGGGCAGGTGGCTGGGCAGAATCAAACCCGATAAGAAAATAAGTTTCAGCAATAGATAAATTATTTGCTTGCCGAAGCTGCTTACTACTGTATGAAATATGAATTCTTTAACTTTTACTACTTCAGCAAGAAAGAACAGTTAATCATGTTTAATCTATTACTTAAATACAGTATTAACTATTTAAGTAATCTAAAATTTTCTCAGGAGTGCTTTCAACATAAGGGTCATTATCATTGCTTAAATGATTTTTTCCTGGTTCGATAAATATTTTTTCGACTTTCCTATTGTCTACAATCATCGCGTATCTCCAAGATCGCATTCCAAATCCTTGCTCAGGCTTATTGACAAGCATATCCATATCTCGTGTGAACGAACCATCTCCATCAGGTATAAATTTAACGTTCTTAATCCCTAATTCCGCAAACCACGCTTTCATAACATAATAGTCATTTACTGAAAGTATGTATATTTCATCAATTCCTTTTAACAAAATTTCTTCATAAAATTTATCATAGGCAGGAAGTTGTTTGCTGCTACATAGAGGTGTGAAAGCACCTGGTAAAGAAACAATCAATACTCTTTTTTCTACAAATATTTCACTTGTTTTAAGATTGTCCCAGTCAGGGCCAGATTTAATTTTAAAATTGGTTTCTGGTACTATCATTGTGTTTTTTTTTCAATTCAATAGTTTGGAATATGTTTTTAAGTAGATCAAATTTCCGAAAAGAAATGATGAAATCATTAGCTAATTAAAAAATTTAGTTTAGTCGACTAGTAAGTTCTTCATATCCACCAATATATTCACCGTTCAAAATAATTTGGGGGACGTTCTGAGAATTTGTAATTTTCATTATTTCACCAAAAATTGATTTATCGGCTATTATCGTTCCATACTTGATACCATGTTCTAAGAGGATCTCTGCACATTTATCACATTTATCACACTCGGGATAATTGATATGTTTGATTATCACCGTACCTTTTAAATTCAAATCCATTTCTCAAACTCCGAAAAAAATTCCCTACTAAAATTTTGAGGGTTAAATCCAAAACCTCTTAAATTATGTTCCACTGCGATATTTACTGGTTAAAATTAATACAGTAATAATAAATCTTGAACTTAATTAATCTTAGATGGATAAATTGATTATAATTTATCGTAAGTTGAGATTGTCCATATCTGTAATTTGACAAAGTTTTAAGAGATTTTGGAAAAAATGTAGAGTGAATCAATTTCTCAAAAAAATTCGAAATAATCAACAATTTTAATTGCAATTAGGTGTTCGACCAATTATTAGGTATTTTTTAATAAAATAAATTTCTTATTTTTAAAATTTAAATAATTGAAATTATGATTTATTTAATTTTATCTTGGTAAAGAACATCTATTGTCATTTTTGCCACGATATCCACTCTGCCACTATCCACTCGACCAATTAACGTCTATCAATACCAAAAACTAAGAAAGGCTGTTGAGGAGTCTCTCTTGGCTAATGATCATTGCCTGATTATCGACGGCCATAGCTTTCCAGCTCTGCTGCTGCCTTATCAACTAAACCAAAGAACTTTCCAACCAGACTTTTGTATAGGCAAGGATGACTATCATACTTCAAAAGAGTTAGTGGCAACGGTTGAGAAGATATGGGGGAGGTGGCCTATGCCCCTATGTAGCGAGTAAGCATGCAGTTAACGGTATGATAAAAACTGCCTGCATAGAGTACGGTTCCAGTGGCTTACGATTTAATGCTCTGGCTCCAGGTCCAGTTGCAAATCGCATGATTGAGTCACTCAATCGGCAGAGAAACCCTGAAAATCCGAAAGAAGATGAAGAATTAATTAAAAGTAGTGTTCCAATGAATCGGTACGGCACCAACAATGAGATAGCCCAACTTGCTCTATTTTTGGCTTCTGATGAATCAACCTATTGCAACGGGGGTGTCTTCTTAGCGGATGGTGGTTTGACTGCTGGGTGATGGGTCTATCATTCATAATCTGCGCTATGGAAGTGTTATGTGGGCAGTGTTTTACCAAATGCATCTGAGAATGTTTTGAATGCAAAGTATTTTTTAAGGGAGGTTGGCGATCTGTATGGGTCTCTTCTTGTGGCTCTAGTATTCAAAATCTTGTTAGGGGAATGACATTAGGGTTAGCTAACAGCTATAAAACCGATCTCTTCAAGATGAGACAGTTGTTAAATATAACAATTGTTTTTTAGATCTTCAAAAGGTCGGATTTTGGAGAAGGGAGAGGGTGGACCAAAGGCACTTATCTTTTTGTTTATTACCTCCCCTGGAGGATTCTTGTACGAACGTGGGATTCTGTTAGTTATTTGTCTGCTGAATAATCCCACTAAGTCAAATGTTTTATTGAAGAAGCACAGTCTAATATAGATTTTTCAAAAGGAAGTGGTTCCCAATTAAATATTTGCTTAGTCTCAACATTGTCTGCATTTATACTTTTACCAACAATAGGTACTATTCCTTTAACTTCTCTATCAAATAAACTCATAATTTTTATCATAAAGGTAGGACCTTTCATTGTGCTAACCTTTTCATAGCCATTTTCTTTAAGAAGTTTAGCAATTTCCATAAACTCATGCGCTTTAGCGGTTGTGGGTATTAAACGCTTTCCATTTGTAGCATTTTCTGTAATCGAACGGACATGAATCTTCGCTAAATCTCTAACATCTGACACTGGTAACCCGATTGGAGGAATCATTGCCATCTTGTAATGGCCAGTCAACATTCTGGATATAAATTGCATAGACTGACCATCAATGTTCCCGGTTAGAGTCGGTCCCATTACAACCCCTGGACAAATTGCCACTAATTCTAGTTTTTCACTTTCTGGAATATTCTTGACAAACTCCCATGCAGCTTTTTCAGCGAGAGTTTTACTTTTCATATAAGTGTTTATATTGTTTGAGTTCTCATCAGTCCAACTTTCACTATCTACAGTTCCAGTGTTCTCATTACTGTCCAAAACTTTGCCCATCATTGCAACAATGCTAGAAGTTATAATAACTTTCTTCACTTTTGCTTTTTGGGCAGATTTAAGTACCTGCAATGTACCTTCATATGCAGGTTTAATATATTCATATTCGTTAATTGGCTCCCTCACAAAATAGGGCGAAGCAACATGCAATACAGATTCACAACCCTTAACAGTATCATCCCAACCTGCATCACTCAGTAAGTTGAGTTTCACAAATTCTAAATTTTCACCAGGATCTATTTCTTTTATTATACCGTTGGCAACTTCATCCTTTTTCTCTAAATCTCGGAGACTCCCTTTTACGTAGTATCCTTCCTTCAAGAGTTCTGCTGCACAATGCTGTCCTATAAAACCAGAAATTCCTGAAACTAGTACTTTTTTCATCTTTGTTTGGATCCTTAATTTCTATGCTTCATATTTCTTAAAAAGAAGAGCTATTATAGTTAGTATAAACTATAAGATTACTTTTTTATGGACATATTATTTTCTCTTAAGAGTTAGAATTTTACCATTAAATGAAAGCCTTTTTAATTAAGATACAGTACCAACTTTTAATTTTTCATTAATCGAAATTTTATCCTGAATTTTGTATTTCACTGCTAGTTCAACGAACTGGTTTATTGACGTCAAGTCAAAATCTATTAATCCAGGGTTAAAGATTATTTAGAGCTCTTTTATTGTTGGCTTAAGTCATTTGAGTTGATCTCGAAGACATGCAGATTGGTAAACCCAAAAAAGAGTGTTAGAATCTTGCAAAAAACCAAATAGGGAGGAACCAAACTTTTCTATCAACCCTGCAGGAAGTCAGATTCTCGACAGGGGGGAAGGGGACCAAAGACCACCACCCTTTCCTTTTTTACCTACCCTGGTCGATTCTTGTGCGGACGTGAAATCCTGTTGGTTGTTCCACGAGTTTGTGAATACGGGGAAGCAAAATCACAGTCGATGTGCTACTTACTGGATACTATTCAAAGTAAAATTGAACGCAGGCCAGATCTGCTGGAGAGTGTGCTGTGGGACGCTGAGGACCAGAGACTGTCTGGGCCAGCACTGGTTGGGTTTGTGGTTAGTGAAGTGAAGGCAAGGACAGTTTGAAAAACTCGAGTGACAACGATTCTGGAACTTCTGGAGGGTAGTCGATGACTCTACCTATACTCTACTGGTTCTGTAAATCCGTAGTCGTAGCCGTCAGCGCTGAAGATTTTATTGGTGATGTACTTGGCTTGGAAGGGAAATACTTTGCCGGTACTTTTCCTAATTCTGACTCTAGTTTCGTCCGTCAAAGAAACAATTCGGCGGGGGCTGTACACTCCAGCGTGAACGCCCTTGGGTACTTCGACGCTAATAAAATCGCCGGTTTTATAGGAGTGAGTAGGTTTGCACTTGGGCTGACCCTTCGGAAAGCCGTACTTGTCGTTGCCAACAACCTGCCGCTTTCCGTGACCAATTGCTTTGATTGCAAGGGGTCTGACATGCTGCCAATGCAACACTTCCGGCGTACTGGTACCAACACAGGCTGCGTCCAGCCAATGTGTTTTCGGTATCTGTCGCTCAGAACGGTTAAACTTAGTAAGCCCACCACTAGCGATTTCTACGGGTAACCCAGTAGCCCTCAGGCGCTCGAGCAAAGAGTAGCGGGTTGAGTTGACGGCCACAGTGTTCTTCAGTGGAGCCTTGGCCTGTTTCTTTAGTTTCTCAAGTACCTCCGGTTTATCTGCGAGGAACTCTCCGACAGGACGATTCGTTTTCTTTACATTGCAGTCTCTACAAGACAGCGTCAGGTTGCTGACTCGATGACTGACAGTACTGCGCGGAACAATGTGATCAACCTCCAGGTGAGTGTTTTTAGCTCCACAGTAACCACATTGTCGATGCCACTTTTCCAGTAGATACTCGCGTAGTTCGTAACCGTAAAGCGTGCCTTGCTGGTACTCCACGCCACTAATCTCCGGGTTTTGAATCTTTTGCGTATCAAAGCGTATGAGTTCCTGTGAAATCGCTGTGATTGGTAGATAGCGCCGTAAGCGATGGACCCAGGTCATAATGACCTCGATGCGGTGTTGCAGCGACGGCGGGAGCCACTTACCCAACTGGATGACATTATTGGCACTGGATAGCACAGGAGGCCCAGTACGCTTCCGATTACTCCAACGGGGCGGTCGATAGCGCGTTTTGCGACTGCGTCGTCCACTACGTAGAGATCGACGTGTCTCCAGCGCATTCTTGATCAATTGGCCTCGGTGCTGGAGCTCTGCAGCCCAGACGACTTCACCCGTAGCTTCGGTAATCACGGCGAGACCCGTAGTTTTACCGCCAGGATCGATTTTTAGCCGTACAGCTCGTGGAATCGCGGTGGGGTAGGAATGTTTGAGGATAATAGTAAAAGGAAATCGACGCAGTACCGCAGCCTTACCGCCAGATAGCAGCAAGCGAGCTCGTCTTGGCGTACAAGGCGCCAGTACTAAACGATCAGCATCAACAACCAGTACTCGTGACATTTGATTAGCCTTAAAGCTGGCGATTGGGCGCGACTCCCGAGGAAGCGTTACCCGCTCGTAAAGTATGCCTCGACAATGTTATCGACGGTTTTTATCAGCAGCACTGAGCATCCCCCAAAGTCTCTGTTTAACTACTGACCGCAGTGTCCGGCGCTGGCAACGCACGCGGGAGTGCCTATATCATTCGCCGATAACGTAGCTCTCGAAGAACTTAGTCTGGTTGTAGCGGATAAATCCGAAGATAAATCCATCCTTCGTTTACGAGAGTCTGCCCGATACTCTCATTTTTTGAGAGTGAATTACCCCCCTAGTCTACTAAAAAAACTGGGGTAGCACCGGAACTCACGGCAGATCTCCGTAAAAAAGAGGAGGCTACAACTATCAATCTTTTCAGAAGAGTCCTTATAAGCCCGGCAGACCCCCGTAAAGAAGAGGAGGCTACAACTATGAGGTAGAATTGTTATCCATAACAAATTACCACCCATCTAGATGGGTTATATAATAAAAAACTAATTTATGCAATATTGCGAAACAGCCCCAGTAGACCCCTGTAAAGAAGAGAAATCTACAAAGTATCCTGTTTGCATATCCCAGCAAATGACCTGGAAGATCCTTGTAAAAAAGCGGGAACCGACAACTATAAGGTAGAATTGTTATCCCCAGCTAATTACCATCCATCTAGATGGGTTAATTAACGTAAATCTATTTTATGCAATTGTAAACAAAAAATCTTTAGCACTACTCGCATCCAGAATACTCGCTACTGGTGATGTAACGCGTGCTACCCTTCTGAGGCCAGTAAACATCGAGTAATCACCGATCTTAGAAAAAATTCTTTTTGATGCAGATGGCCAGAAGCTATCTGGCCCAGCACTGGTTAGGTTTGTGGTTAGTGAGGTTAAGGCAAGGACAGTTTGAAAAACCTTGTGAGAGTAATCTCAAAGAAGTTCTGACTGTTGGGCCGAAGAGGTATTTATTTAGGAGAATAAACCGAGTGGAGTCAGATGATTCTTTTGACACTATAAAAATTGGATTCCCGACAAGGGGGAAGGGGGATTAAAGGCACCCACCCTTTGTTAGTTACCCCCCCTTATCAATTTTCACACACTTTACCCTCACACAAGACAGTCAAAGTCTGGTTCAAGGAACGCTGCTGGTAATGTGAGTGAAGTTGCAAGTGATACTATTTCACTTATTTCTCAAAATAATCTTACAAGTAATGGTGCAACAGCAACAGCGATTAGTGTGGGAACTTGGAGTGGAATCACTCATTACGCCAGCCGAGCAGTTGACGGAGATATTATTACTGGCTGGAGAAGTAATTGGCATAATCCAGCTTGGATTACTGTAGATCTGCAAAGCGTAAATACAATCAGCAAATTAAAACTACATTGGCAACAGACAAGTCACTCATACTCTGTTGAGGCTTCAACAGATAATTCAAATTGGCAGACAATTGTTTCAACTAGAAATGGTACAAAATCGACTATTGATGAACTGTCTATCGGTAGTGTAAATGCAAGATATATTAAAATTTCTATGCTGACAACCGATGCTCCTGGTCATTGGATATTTCAATCTCAACTTCAAGAAATTGAAATATTTTAGTAATTTTGACTGAAATTTTGTGCGCATTAGCTTCGGCCTCAGTTCTCTGAAGCCATCTTCTTTCTTTGATGAAGAGTCATCCTACATTCAGCCTGCTCCCTGCTTTGGCAGATCAGTAGCAGGCTGACAGGTCTCGAGTAAGGTCCTGATAGCAGTGGGTAATCAATACGGTCAAGCAAACCTACGGTGCTCTTCCTCAGATCTCTCCTTTCAATCACCTCAATCTTTTGGCAGCACAATCCGGATATATAGACACTTATGTCGGTTTTGCCCTTAAAGCTTGCACGAACACGTCCCAGAAGCCCCTCAAAGTTACTCTTCACTTCTGCCAGATCTTCTTTAGATTTAGATCGAATTGTGATATAATATATTGAGTTTAGTTAACTGATATCATGTAGTATTTATTGATATCAAACGACCTCATCTAGCTCTCTAATAAAGCAATCCATCATCAGTAATTCATTTTTCTCAGAGGCTTACCAAAACATGTCCATTTGATTAAAGGGGGACAGGACCAAATACCCCCCCTTCGTCCAATACCTCCCCTAATCGATTTTTATCTGAGCCTAATTTCCTATCGAGGAGAATCCTAATGAATGCATTCCAAAATCTGACCTTCAAGCAGCAACGATTCGTTGAAGAATACCAGGTCGATGGCAACGGATCACAGGCTGTTCTACGGGCTGGCTACCAGACCAAGCATCCAGCTGAAATGGCTTACGGACTTCTCAGACGCTCCAAAGTCAAACATACCCTCCAGGATGCTCAAAACTCCCGTAGGGAGAGGTTGCAAATGCGGGCAGTTCGACTCTAAAACAGTACATTGAATTAAAGGACAAGGCTCTGGAAGCTTGTGACTATCAGACATCACTGAGGGCACTGAATCAGCTAGCAAAGCACCTGAAGATCTTCGAGCACTATCATGCGGCACCCTTGCTGGAAGCGATCGAGAAGAACCCGGACAACCTTGAAGATTTAGTTGATCAGTTTCTTTGGATCAACACGTCTCTGGGCAAATGGTCTTATGTCCTACGAGCTTTGGAGTTAAAGGTGAAACTGGCTAGGAAAGAGAAGGGGGAGTGGAACTATGAGGAAATGTTGGGTTCTTCGGAGTTAGATGCTTGAGTGTGTTCAGCACAGAATATTAGCAGTAATCATTAAATTAAGAGTGAATAGAATCGGGATGTCGAAGTAAGTAATTTGGATGCCTACAGATGCCTACGGACTTTCATAGGCTATCAGAGCAACAAACAAATAGATTTGGGCTAAATTACGGTGATGAACCTGCTAATTGTCTTTGTTGAGATGAAAACTGCATTAGCTCCAGATGAGCAAGCAGAGGAGACCAAGCAGATACGAGGATGGTCATCGGTGTATACTTTGTCTAAATTTGATCAATGGGTGGGGTGAGTTAAGGTAATGTGGGACCTAGTTTAGATGGGATCCCACGAGATCACAACTCGTCTAGGCTAAACAGCCTTCATTATGGCAGCTAATTTTTGAGAATCATCCAGAATATGAAATTCGACTGTCTTCCCATTTTCAATTTTGTAAAGATGTCCAAAATCACCTTCCATGCCTTCTGCAGTACCACGGACTAAAGCAAAAACATACTCACCTTCAGCAACCATAAGCTTTGGTTCTACTTTGAAATTTTCAAAATGACTGGGAATGTGAGCAAGGAAATCATTGATAAAACTATCAGGTCCATGATAAGTCCCTGAAAACTTGTGCATTCCATTTACTTTGACGACTGCTTTTTCGTGCATCAGCGACTTAATAGTTGCCATATCACCAGTAGCAAAACTGTCATATCCTTTTTGAACTATCTCTTTCGGTGTCATCTCATCTCCAATTCAATTACTTGTTGTGTGCCAGAATGCCACAGCATTTCTTACTGTTTTAAATGCTGCGGGGTTTATTGTTGGTGGGGAAAATTCAATTTATAAGCTTTTAAGCCCAATGCCAAAGATTCCAAGTAGCACTACCACTCGCATCAACATCCCACTCATAAATAAGAGCCTTACCATTCAGACTCATAAGAGAGGGAGCAGTAGTTTCAAAGTAACAGGCCCCACGAAATCTTGAGCCACCATCCTCGGTCATACCACCTGAACCTGTGGCGCGGAAAGTTGCTACTCCATCTGAAGTCATCACAACACCAGAATTTGGTAATTCACCGTACATACTACCATCAGCCCTCATTTCTGCGTGGTAAGTAGACATCATCTGAACTTGAGCACCAGCCAAGGTGCCTGTACCTTGAGCAGTCACCTCAAATTTTGGAAGGGTTCCTTCAGAAGGCAATACTTTGTTGACAGAGGTTGCTGTCATTGATCCCATTTTTTCACCTAGCATAGATTTTTTGCTCATTTTAGATTGGAAAAACTGTAGTTTAGAGTCTAGCGCTTGCTACTAAAAACTAGTGCAGACTAAAAAGATATCATCTGGAAGATAGACAAAAGGCAAGCAAAGTTTGGATACTGAGTCAAATCACAGCCTCAATGTATACTTTTGTCGAAAGTAAACATTTATAAAGTCCTACCAAACCTAGTAAATACCTGAACTAGAGGAGATTTATTTACCAAGGGTTAAAACTACCTCTCCAATTGTTACCAGATTAGATGGATTATAAATATCATTAGGCAGATAGTAGTAATGTAGCCTAGAAGTTAGCCGATGGGGCCAGCGATGTGGGGAAGCGTCCAAGGGGGTACAAGAAACACTTCCCACTTAGGGAGGACTCTACGCCAAGTTTTTTCAATTAATCGGCGTACAGTCGCTCATCTGCATTGCGGAGAAACGCTTGTGCAGCACAGATGAAGGCACTAGGCAGCTTGGGTTGATGTAGATAACCTTATCACTTGGGCCAAGAACTATCTATCAGATGGTAATTATTGAGTCAATTAAATATTGGCGTTGGGGCCAACTAGAAAGTGTTGCTAAAAACCAAAGACTAACGGATTGTTGATCCGTTGGTCTGAGATTTTAGGATTCAGAGTACAATAATACTTGCCTAGAATTTCTAGAACCATTTCTAGGAGAAATATTCTTCCATAATCCAAGTCAGCATCTCTTCTCCATTATGACCATCAAAAGATTTTTTGATGGTGCCACTGTCTCGCAACCATTTTGGTTTTAGTTCACAAAAACTTTCCCACTCTGGCTCAAACTGGTGAGGGTCATGCACTCAGAATAATCGCAACACCATCTCCCTTGTAAGCATCTTGGCTAGCACTTATATTTGTGCCGCAGTTTGGACAAAAGAAGTATCGCACTGGCAAACCACTGCTCCCTGTCGTTACGTACTCTGAGAGTTGACCGCTAAATTCAACCATTTCATTAAACACCACATAAATAGTAACTGTTCCCTGTAATTTTTGACATCGTGCGCAGTGGCATAGATGCACCATGAGTGGGTCAGATTCTGTCTTGAAACGAACATGTCCACAATGGCATCCCCGTTAGTATTTGATCATATTGAGAACTCGGTTTGTTGTGTACTCAATTAATTTAAGTTGTTAGTCAGTGCACCAGACCGTCAATTCATTTGTATAGGTATATTCCCCTACACTGGGTTACTATTTAACATTTTAAAGATTTACGAAATCCTCCACCAACCTCCCCCCTTGACTATTGCATCATATTTATAGTCCGTTGTTCTCATCTTCTTCTATGTCTGTATTGTCGTCTGTGTCTTCAGAAAGAGGACTATTTAACCAATCAAGCAGTTCTTCGCTCGTTGATACCACATATCCACCTGCGCTTTTCAAACCAGAAACAAATCCATCAACTGTTTTTTGGGTGATACTGTCATCACAAAACCCCTGTTGCTCTAACCAATGAATCGTATTACCGACCACTACAACACTACCTGAGACCACCAACGAACCTACAGCAACTGCGCCAATAGCAACTAGGATTTCCCCATCGACTCTGCCCGAGATGTCTGTTTTTTTGAACTCCAGAGACCATTTCTTGGTTACCAACTGGCAATCGTTATTTTTAATGGCCGTAGTCTCTGGCACAAAAAGACAAGCTGCCAAATTTAAAGTAAGTATCAAAGCCAAACATATTGCGATGCACTTTAGTTTTAAAAACATTTAGGCCGCTCCGTTGTGCCTTTAAAAATCTTTACACCTTGCCAGATCTGGTAACAGCGAATTGTAGATCCGTTAATCCAAGTTTCCGGTCTGAATACCAATTAATTTTGTTGAATCTTTTGGCTACCAACTATTTAGTTGAATTTCACTCATAGATGCCAAAATTGTTGCATCTACACATTACACCTACTGGCTACAGGAAAAAATGGCACTTTACATGACGAGAGCAAAACTGAGTAATGAGGCCTTCAAAGGCTATGTTGAAAATCCGTCGGATCGGGAGGCTGCACTCCAAAAGCTTACCGGCGGGCTGGGTATGACTATGCACAAAATGTATTTCAGCGTCAGCACGGCTGAGATAGTAACTATTGCAGAGGGAACTGCTGAAGCAATGGCATCTGCTGAAATGGTAATCGGATCTTCAGGAACAACTACAGGTATTGAAGTTGTTGAGTTAATTGATTCGAAGTCAATGACTGCTGCCATGGAAACGGCAAATAAGGTGGTTTCTGCTTACCAAGCGCCCAATAAGTAATTAATATTCTTGTCAAAGGGATCCAATACAAACTGGATCCTACCTCCCTTTGCATCTCCTCGCGGGCTAATTTAATTAATGTCTGACACTTCTCTCCACTCAGAAAATCGACCTCTGACAGCTTTTGCGATCGTAATTGGAACAGTTTTCCTTTTTGCCTCAGGAGACATTTTAATCAAATATTTAACAACACGTTACCCAGTCGAATTGATCATGGCCATTCGCTCTGTGGTAGGCCTGCTACTTATTTTAGCTTTCTTTTGGCCTCGAATGGGTAGAACGCTATGGCAAATTAAGCGCCCTCGCTTGGTACTTTGCAGAGGCCTAGTCTTGGTGCTGGGTTCACTGTTGATAGGCCATGCTCTGCGGCTCATGCCTGTGGGTGAAACGATTTCCATTCTCTATTCCTTTCCGATCCTAGTCATGATCCTTGCCATCCCTCTGATGGGGGAGCAAGTAAGCGCAATAAATTGGGGTTTTGCCGTATTAGGTTTCATAGGCGTTTTGATGGTTGCGAGGCCCGGAGGGGGTTTAGATACTTTAGGTGTCACCTTCGCCCTACTGACAGCGATACTTACAGCTATTTTTCATCTGATGACAAGAGTCCTCTCCAAGACAGAAACCAGTCATGCGTTGCTTTTTCACACCATTCTGATCAGTGTGCCCTGCTCCTTTTTGTTGGCACTGTTTACTTGGGAAGGACATTTTCCAAATTTAATAGATTTTGGTTTGATAGCGCTGCTGGGATTAATCATTATTGCAGCTCACTACCTACTGACAGTCGCCTACAAGTACGCGCCAGCTTCCTTGGTTGCGCCTGCCAATTGGGTGCATGTTGTATGGGCGGCTCTATTGGGTTGGTTGTTTTTTGACCATCTTCCGGATCAATGGACGATCCTCGGTATGCTAGTGATTATTGCTGCGGGAGTTGGAATTGCCATCAAGACACACAGAGAAAATTTAAATCATTCGACTGGTACTTCAGTTTCATAATTGTCTGGATTAAATCTAACTCCGACTATTGCCCCATACCATTTGAAGAACCAACGACTCTGTCATAAAATTAATAAATATATAATTTACCTTATAATTGCTTGGTAGTTTGGGCGGTCTCTGTAAATGATTATCGTATTAGCTACCAAGTCACTTCTTTAAGTTACAGTAGCTAATATAAGGCCTTGCAACACAGGAGGGAACTAAAGCACTTACCATAAACGAAAGGATTATTCTTATGCTGAAGAAATTAAGTAGGCTCAGTAGGAAATCAAAACTAAACATAGCCTCTAAGATGCTCAGAATTGCCGCAGGAAGGTTTTGTACAAAATAGTAACTCTCTATACACCAGTATATTTAGCTGAACAGCATGCCTTTGAGAGCACGTGGGGAAGAGGTTTACTCCAAGTACCCAATCAGTTTGCCTACTAAACGAGTCTTGAGTAGGTGTAGCTAATTATTAAAGGCCTCTAAATAGTACTGAGGCTTGACAGCATAGTTGTTCAGCAGTAGTTTGCACAAATTGTCTTTAATCGGATCTAAATCCTTTAAAAATTTCTTTTTGGAGGGGAACTAAATTGCTTCGAGTACTGGGATGAATTGCTTATTCTGAGCTTTTGCAACAGCCAAGGAAGTCAATTTTCCTGCATGGATATTTAATCCTTGACGAAGATGCGAATTATCGTAAGAAGCTTCTTTCAATCCTTTGTCAGCCAAATTCAAGACAAATGGTAATGTGACATTGTTAAGTGCAAAAGCAGAGGTTTTGGCCACGGCACCAGGCATGTTGGTGACGCAATAATGTACAATGTTTTCATACAAATAAGTGGGGGAATCATGGGTAGTGGCTTTTGATGTTTCGAAACACCCACCCTGGTCTATTGCAACATCAGCAATTACTGAACCTGGCTTCATTTTTGAGATTGTAGTTCGATTTATTAATTTAGGAGATGTAGACCCCGGGATCAAAACTGCTCCAACCACAACATCAGCTTCAACTACAAATTCTTCAATGCTATCCAAAGTGGCATAACAAGTTTTCAATCTAGAGCCAAAAATTTCATCTAGATAACGTAGACGAGACATATTTTTATCGATGACCGTCACATCTGAACCCAATCCAATACCCATTTGTGCTGCGTTCGTTCCGACAACACCTCCCCCAACGATCAAAACTTTGGCCGGCTGTGTTCCTGGAACTCCACCAAAAAGTATCCCACTCCCACCGCTGTTCTTATGAAGTGAATAGGCCGCAACATGAATGGCCATTCGTCCTGCAATCGCGCTCATTGGGGCTAATAAAGGTAAATTGCCGAGTGAGTCGGTGATAGTTTCATAAGCGATTGCTGTACAGCCAGAGTCCAACAACATATCGACTTGCTCTTCATCTGGCGCCAAATGCAAGTAGGTGAAAAGTATCTGTCCTTCTCGCAACATTTTGCATTCACTTTTTTGCGGCTCCTTTACCTTAACAATCATTTCAGCCTGGTTGAATAATTCTTCTGCAGACGGTGAAATGGAAGCTCCGACGGCTTGGTAAGCTTCATCGCTACACCCGATACCAATTCCAGCAGTTGACTGAACTACAACTTTGTGCCCGTGTGCAATGCATTCACGTACGGAACCTGGAGTCATGCCTACACGATATTCTTGGTTTTTAATTTCTTTGGGAACTCCAATTATCATTCAAATACCTATTCAAAATTTTCACAAAGCGCTTATTCTGCGTAAATCAATTCGAGAAGATTGCTTATTTCATTATTCGATTCCTAACTAGTTACTTGAGATAGCTAGTTTTTCTAATTGCTGAACTGACAGCAAGTTTAATTTGCTTAATATGATTTCCGCCAAGTTATATCTCATATTAAAACTCTTGGCATTGACAAGGTGGATTAGGGGCTAAAGACTGATTTTTTTTGTCAAACAATAGCAGTGAAAATTTCGGGCAGATTACTATTAGTAAAGCCATTAAATGAATGTCGCTTATTTTCATAACTTGATATACTTTGTAAGTGATTATCGAGATGATGGTGTCTTAATTACTGATGCTTCAGGTTTAGATAAGTGTAACCTACGTTATAGAATAAATAATAATTCTGTCGCTTCGTGAGCAGCCCAGTCAAGCGAAGCGCCAGGAATTACTGGAGCGATTTTACATTCCTCACCATCAAAAACTGACAGATGCATTTGAGGAGTCGCTCTTGGCTAATGACCATTGCCTGATCATCGACGGCCATAGTTTCCCGACTCTGCCTTTACCCTATGAACTAAACCAAACAGCTTACCGACCAGACTTTTGCTTAGGGACGGATGACTTTCATACGCCTGAAGAATTAGTAGGAAGGGATGAGAAAATATTAGAGCGTTGTGGCCATTCAACTGCCCGGAATCAGCTATTCAGTGGGACCATTGTGCCGATAAAGCATTATTTCAAAGACCAGAGAGTCCAATCACCGATGATTGAGATCAATCGTTGGCTTTATTTGGTAGAGGATTATTCAGTTGATTCAGAGAAGATGAAAAAATCGGCTAGTGTGTTGGGACGAGTTGCAGAGGTGCTAAAGGAGAATTGATTTGTAATACAGGGGGTCAGATTTGGATGGAAACTCAAGGTTATTTTGCTGGGCGGAGATCGGCATAACCAATTGATTTTAAGTAGAAAAGGTACTATTCTGAGAAATAAGATTCAGATCGCTATATATATTTACAATGGTTCTATAGCCACAAAAGATAAATCATCTCTCCTTGGTCGCGAATTTCTCCATTTAGACAAACTTTCCTTAAGTCCAAGCGTCAATTTATCTAAGGTTGATGACTTGTGATCAACTAATAAATTTTGTAAATTTTTTCTCCCATAAGATATCCCAGAAACTTCGTTACCTTCATCAATAACACCGTCGCTGAAAAGAAATATTCTTGACGATTTTTCAATACTTAATATTTTATCTTCAAATTTCTTTACATTTTTTCTTCCATAACCGAGGCTCCTCCGCACTCCTGTATGGACACAAATTTCATCGTTCATTTGGGTAATTACAGGCATATTTGCCCCTGAGATAATTACTTCGTTGGATCCAATTTCCCATAATATAACACATCCATCAGCACCCTCTCTCGTAAAATTACTTCTCTCCTGGTTAAATGAATCTTTCAGACTTGTATCTACTTCTTCCAATAAATTACTCGGTGTGAAATCAGAAAACCCTCGAGCGTTGTGAAAAATACGTGTTAATTTAGACATCAAAATGAGTGTTACAAATGCACCAGGGATACCGTGACCAGTACAATCGAACAAACCAAACCATATGTGATTATTGTTTTTCACAGTCCAGTAGCAATCACCACCAACTATATCTCTTGGCTCCCACAGTAAACTGAAGTCATTAAACTGAGATTTGACAGTATTCAACTCAGGAAGTAATGCTTTTTGAATCCGACTAGCCGCTGTAATGCTCTCTAAAATCTGACGGTTAGAAGACTCTAGTTTCCCTAGGCTTTCAACAATTTCAGTGAGACCTTCTAAATCCCTCAGTACTTCAGAGGCATGAGTTTTCGTATTAACATCATCATAAATTTTTCTTAGCTTCCCAAAGGGATCGATCAAAAAAGATTTCCTATTAGCCCATCCCAAAAGATTAGTGCCACTAAATTTTCTAACAACTACTTTCTCGGGGTCAGCTAGAAGAGTAATATTTAATTTATGCTTTTCGACAAATTTTTTGTGCTTTTCTACAGTGTCAACACTTACACCAAATGCTCTTGCCCTCAATTGGCTGTATTTAATTAAGCTTTCACCGAAAGCTTTAGCTTCTTGAGTTCAGGTAAAACCTCCGTCTTTCAAATAAAAGAATAATAAAATCCATTCACCACGGTAATCAGACAGCGAATGGTTGGTACCATTTTGATCTTTAAGGGTGAATTCTGGTGCGATTTGGTTGATGATTGCTTTTTCCATTATTTGCCTCTTTCGCAACAAATTTGGTAGTATTTTAGAATCAAATTCTGTTAGATTCGGAGTCTATCTAAAAAAGCATCTAATTAATATTTAATAAACTAAACTTGTTTTTAAAAATAAGTAGTGATCTTAAATTTTTTCATTTTTTGTGAAAGATGAATACCAATCTTTTTCAACATTGTTTTCTTTTTCAATTATGATTTGGAGATAATCATCAAATGCTAGTTAGCCAAGTAATGAAAGATTTAATTATTATTATAAATTTCATTCCTATTTAACAACGAAAGTTCACTGAGCGCAAGAATTTACTGGAGCAGTTCTATCATCCTCATTACCAAAAGCTTACAGAGGCTGTTGAGGAGAGTCTCTCTCAGCTAATAATTACTGTCTGGTTACATATGACCACAGCTTTCCAGCTCTGCCTCTACCTTATGAATTAAACCAAACAGCTTTCCGACCAGACTTTTGTTTGGGGACGGATGACTTTCATACTCCTGAAGAACTAGTAGCAAAGGTCGAGGAAGAATTCGCTACATTTGTTCCAATTAAAAGGTTTTCTGTGACTTTCTAAACTTTATAGTTTTTAGCTCCAGGGAAACAACCTGACAGACCAGAGTTATTGGTTTCTGATGCATTTGGCAGTTCTGCATCAAGGTTATATTGAATAATGGGTCGAGACATCACCTCACGACATCGCTTGGCAGCTTCTACGCCAGCAAAATCCCCACTTGGCAAGTGACCATCAATATCCGTGAAACCATAATCGACTGCTAATTCTGCCGTCTGAATTACCTTACCATTCAATCTTGCTAAGTCTGCCTTACTTGCTTTGTTTAGCAGTGCTTCCACAGCTCTACCCGCAAAAGTAGTAGTTTCACCTTGCGGGAATGCCGTAACTTCGGAAACGGCTCCTCCAGGGTACAAAGTTATCGCGTGTACACCGTGAGGTTTGAGTTCTGCAGCCATGTCAGTCGTAAGACGATCTAATCCAGCTTTGCTGACACCATACCCTACTTCAAGAAAGTACTGAACTCCTCCAAAACTAGAAATTTGAACCATTAATCCTGATTTCTGTTGTACCATCACAGGAGCTATTAAACTACTAATGACAAACGAACTCCGAAGGCCAATCATGACCGAGGCGTCGAAAACCGAAATAGGGCGCTCCCAAAAAGGTTTTCCGCAGTGGGGTGCAAGAGCAATTAGCCCTGCGTAAGCACTGTTAACAAGTAGATCAACTCGGCTTTCTTTTTTTAAAATATTTTCTACAAAATTTTGAACTGCTTTGTCATCGTTCTGATCCAGTTCACAGGGTGCAATTTTGCCATCCGAATCGGATTGAGACACTTCTTCAGCTAGAGTATTTAGAGCTTCTTTGTCCCTAGCAGTTGCATAGACATGGCAACCAGCCTCTTTAGCTAAAACGAGAGCAATTCCACGTCCCATGCCCCTGGAAGCTCCAGTTACGATACATACTTTGCGATTCATTATTCCCCTTAGATTTATGTATTTGAAACGAGTTTTACTGGCGCTGATCTAGATTTTCCATCATAGCTTCAATCCTTTCTTGTAATCCCATTCCTTCAAAGGACGCTTGAATACATCCATCATCTCTGATCCATTTCATTTTGTGTTCTTTGAAGACTTCTAACTTAGGTGCAAATGGAGTTGGATCATCATAGACTCCTATCGGAATCATTCTTACACCTTCTATTGCATCAGCCTCTCCGCATATCCTGGTCCCACATTCTGGGCAAAAAAAGTAATGAAATGGTAATCCACTGCCGCCGGTGGTAACGTACTCTTTAGTTTCTCCAGTTATTTCTACTTCGGAAGCACCGAAGAATGTACCGACATTGACAACACTCATGAGCCTCCTGCACCGCTGACAATTACACTGATAAACTAATAACGGATCATATTCAGTGGTTAATCGAACTTTACCGCAGTGACAACCACCTTTGTGCCTAATCATATGCTCTCCAAATTTAATTTAAATTGCGGGTTGTAATCTCTTCAGACAAAAAATCGTATTCTCTAGATTAATTTTTATCAAATCAAGTTTCAGAGTCGTTTTGTAGATGCAATCAATCGAATTTGAAATTATGAAGACGTTGATTGATGTAATGACAGAGTTGAGGGATGCCAGAGGAGAATTAGTTTTTAGTTTGGAGATCTGCGCTAATGGACAGGAATACTACCGAGTAGGTGGGGATGGCAGTGGGGATAGAAAAGAAGAGGTATTTCTGGGCAAGAAACAGTTTGATATTTAATTACTGATTTTACTGAGGAAAAGTGTGGCGGCGGGGGCAGGATTTGAAC
>JACLAC010023150.1_pt1 | contig 22767 bp, 16 predicted proteins | sample 8027881 | NCBI WGS metagenome assembly JACLAC01 (sample SAMN15725517, study PRJNA655200) | protist metagenome | isolation source: fluorescence activated cell sorting (FACS) single amplified genomes of... | place: Spain: Blaines Bay Microbial Observatory, Mediterranean Sea | collected 2016-01-19 | reverse complement strand
AACGGCATCGGACGTTTTGTCCAGATATGAAGCCTCAGGGTTGTCCTCGAAAGACTCGTATCTGATACATCCAAAGCACGATACATTGCCCTCCCTAAAGTTGGCCGAGGACTTGCGATTCTTCCACTCTCACCTTCACTTAAATGGAACTTTGAGGCTTCATCGAACTCCACTGGCCACCATAGATGAAAAGTCGTTTCCGCTCGTCACATACCGTCACGTGGAAGGCGACCAATCCCAGAGTTTTCGAACAAGTCGAAAACTCTTGCTGCAATTGCGGGCCCTGGCGTTTCAAAAGAGTGTCATCCGGGCCGCTCCATCCTGGAACACCGAAGAAAAACGCTTTGCTATTTGGGGTTGCGGCAGAGACGGCAAGGATTTTTTCAAAGCTCTAGACCCCGATGTTCAAGAACGAGTGTACTGTTTTGTCGACGTTGATACAAAGAAGCTCAACGCTGGTTACTATGTTGATACGACAGCCCATCGTGAGACAATTCAGAAAGACAAAGACGCGAACGGTACGAATAAGCACGAGAAAAAACGAAAGCAAAAGAACAAAGCTCGAAAAATACCCATAGTGCACTTCTCGTTTCTGATTCGAGACCAACTGGAGCAGGAAGCCGTACGATCGGAGTGGATATCGAATTGTGCGACTGGGAATAAAGCTCTATTGGGGTCTATTGACAAATCCAAAAATGGAATTTCCGCCAAAGAAGTTCATCCAAAGAAGAAGCAAAAATTGAATGCGCCACCCAAAGACATGATTGAATTACAAGATCGGGGTCTAGATCACAGTGCCCTCTCTAGAATTCCTGTCGTCGTTTGTGTAGCCATGTATAGGACAAACGGGGTTCTCGAGAGCAACGTCGGCAAAATTGGTCGAACAGAAGGGAAAGATTTGTGGCATTTTAGCTAAACTATTCATCCAAGGTACAATAGTTTGAAATTTTGAATCTCTAGTATCTGCTTTTAAACTTTATATTCCCAGTAAAAGCAAAAGATTTGATGTCATTCATAGTTTACCCCTGTGTTGGTGCCGTTGTTGGCTTTTTCGTCAGTACCGGCACCGTTTTGGAAATCGGCGCGGACGATGTAGTTGATGCCGACGAGGGTTGAGTCGGCATGGTGAATAGAAGCGATCCGAAAGCCGCTCCTCCCCCACTGCTTGCTGTTGCTAGACCCGTCGACGCCGAAAATGTGAGGCCGCCAATGATACCGGGTGCATTTGGACCAAAGAAATACGGATCAGCAATCGCATTGCTGCTTAATCCAAAATAACGGCCGTCAATGGCGCGAAAGCAGTTTTCGTCGAGATGTTTGACCAACTCCTTGTTCTTTGGGATATACAAGGGATGGTTTTGTTGTTGTTGGTCTTGTGAACCAAAAATTTCTTCGACGTTTGTTATCCTTCGTAGCTCGTCTCGTGTGGGAACATCCGGTGGTATCGGAATGGGAGGAATATCGTTCGTATTCATTTTTGTTTCGGTCATGGGATCAGTCAGAAGGGCTTCGTGCTGCTTTTCCTGCATTTCAATGATTGCCTTTTCTCGCTCGTTCACTTTCTTGACGTATTCCAGTCGCTTTTGGGTGTATTGTTCTGGGTAAGTCAACGAAAGCGATATCGGGATCATGTCAGAGTATTGTGGAATTCTATTGGATCGTTTTTTCGGGTCAGTTGGCGCGTTGTCGGAACCATTTTCTGACGACATGATGGAATCGGGTGTTTCATCGTTTGTCTTTGGCTGGAGAGCGTTTCGAAGTCGGTTCATTAACGTAGTAGCAAGGTCTTCCTTCTGTGACGCCGTTGCTGTTGGGTCTTGCGTCCATGTCGATTCTGGCTCAGCCTTGATGATACTCGCCGAAGGATCACTGACGGAAGACGATTGAACTACCAAATCATCGGGGACCAATTTTGGGAAACGAGCACAAAACTTGACATCGCTGTCAAACAGATCGTCCACGGTTCTCTGTACACTAGACCCTCGATGAGGATTCTTGGTCCTTGCTTCGGTAGTATATCCAGCGGTTGCCATAGTCTGAGTAAAAACGCTGTGCGCAGTTCCTGCTTCTCCTCGAAGATTCAGCAACAAACCCGGTGACGACATGGGAGTGATCCGGATGCTTCTCAAAGAGCTACTAGCCGAACCACGTTGTGCGGGAGGTGCACTGCTCTCCATGGGAGCTGGTTTTGCCAAGGAAGAAGTGGGAAGCTTGAGTGTTGGCCGCTTTTTGACTTCGTTGGGTTTGTTGTTGGTGCCACTTGCCGATGCCACAGCTGGCTTGGCATTGATCTTGCTCTTATTGGCGAGCTTTGGTGCCGTGGGAACTGCTGCTGGATCCTTTTTGAGGGGTAACATGCTCTTTTTCAAAGTGATTTTAGGAGATTTTGAAACTGTTTTCTTTACAGTCGATTCGTTGCCAATAGCAGTAGTACTCTTTTCGCTGTCCTTCTCCATGGTCGGGATGTCCTTGGTTTGTTTCGGTTGTTGCTCGGCAAGCTTTTGTGTTGGCGACGATAACACAGCCTTGAATTTTCCACCGAGAGAGAGTTTGATTCGCTTCTTGGGAGTAGGAGAAGCTTCGGCTTTTATGTCGGCGTTGCTTTCATCGTGGTTGCTCCAATCCCTCTTTTTGCTTTCCCCATTGCTCGTCGTGGTCGCGAGATTCTCGTCTTCGCTGCTGGACGTCGTTGAATCATCGTCGTCCAGCATCTGAAGTTGTTCCATGGACGCCATGGTGAGACATGTAATAAAGTATTCCGCACTCGGACTACACTATTGTAGACAAATTACCTCCTACTTCACAATAATGATGGGATAAAATTCGAAAATACAACTGTAAATACGAAAAAAAAGCAACCAAAGTAAATAAAAAGAGAACAACACTCAGGATTCCAACGTGGTCCCCCACCGTAGTACTAACTGAGCCCGAGCATGCTTAACTTCGCTGAGCAGACGGGAAGCGGTGCTGTCATGCTGGTATGGTCGTTCCCGCTACATCATGGTAGTCCCAAATTCATATTCCTCTATCTCTCTTAGTCCCGTGTGATTCAAATTATTTGAACTTTTCAAACCGACGGATTAGGAGTGACGGCGTTTCTTTGCATTCTTTCCCATATTTCTTCTTTCGTGCACACCAGTCGAAGTTGGCTTGAAAGAGTACCGAGAAATGTTGTTGCGACAGAAAAGAATACACTGATCGAGGACAAAAGCCAGTATTCTCGTGGACAAAGAACGAAACCATGAGTTTCGATGCGATTGAGGACGACGAAGAAGAATGGATTCCTATGGTCCAGGACGACCAAATCCATACCCAAGATGAACCTCCTGCAAAACGCCTCGACAAAAGTCCCACGCGAGAGGCGTATTCCATCCCGGGGAAAAGCCAACCTATCGATGATTCTTTGCATTCGAATCCTGCGAAAAAATCTAAATCGGAGAACATGCGTAGCCAGGCCCGAAACGTCGACACCGATAGCAACGCTCGGCTGTTGCAGATTCAGAACAAACTCCAGGACCGCATTTCCATACAGACCCACCTGGTGGACCGGCCCCTAGATTTCTTCTGGCAGCGATGTTTGATCAATTTGTTGAGGCAAATGTGGACGCTGGAAATACGAATACAGGTCGGCATTCTCATGCTGGCAACGGGCCTATTCATGAGAGTCATTCTTTGGTCCACCTGGTACCTGTTGTATCCGAGATTTGCGATCCTCTTATCGATCTTCGTGGCAAGTTTGGTGTATCTTGATCCTTTTGATCTCCACAATCAACTCAAGGGAGTTTGGAATATGCTTGAAGCCCTCTTTTCCTCGGCTCCTTCGCAGCAGGGGAAAGTAGAAGGCATCGACACAAACAAGCTGAGAACTCTTTCGCTGGCTCTCTTTATGGTACCAACGATACTGGAAATCCGAACTCTTTCCTTCCTCTCCAGAATCAACGCGGGTTTGGTGTTGCAAAATACAGTGGACAGCGGTAGCAATGAGTGGACGACAATATCGCTGTACGGCTACAATTTTGGTGTGGCGGTTTGCATCTTTTCTGTGATGTTGTTCCTACGTCGGAAAAGGCGCATCAACTCCTGCGATGTCTCGTACCGTGGGCTGTTGATTCTCTACGGTTTTTCTCTGCTTATCATAATTATCAGTTATGAACGCAATGTTGCCAACATGAGACAAATACCCGCCTTGGCAGCCCCGTTTCTGACGGCGACGGCTACCCTGCTTTTGATGTACAAAGACGACGGCTACGAGTGGCTCTCTCGTATCGTCCGTCAAGCCTTTCGTTTGTCACTGCGAGACGTCTTTTCCATGGTCAGTGAAAGAGTAACCGACGATGATATGCTGCAGCTGGCCATTTTGAGGTGGATTTGCGACTTTTGGGCCACCAGCTCGGCATCGGCAGACACCCAATCAACAGGAGCGTCAAAAACCGAAACAAGTTCTACAACACCGCAAGATCCTGTTTCTTCTTCGACAAAGCCGAGTCAATCGTCGGAATCAACGAGTGAGATTCAAACCTTTCGACACGATAGTATTCAGTGGGAAGAGCTCCAACCAATGCTAAATATCGAAATCGATCACATGGAAACAGAAATTGATGCCCTTCAAACATACGCGGCTAGCAGTAGCACACAAGGCAAGCACGAGGATTCGGATTCATCAAAACCTAATTCTTCTGTGAATCAAGAAAACGATCACCCATTGGTTGGCCTGAAATCGATGCTACTATCATTCGATGTCGACGAAAGGGCCCAACCAGCGGTATTGGCGTTCAGGAGAGCTGTTGAAGCTTTTCCACCAAATAAAAAGACAGCGGTTACAATATCAATTTTGCGAAGGTGTCCAGCACTCCTTACGATGATGATCCATATTTTATTCTTGAGTGGTACTCATTCACTCTTCGTCACAAGCCTTGTTCTGTTCCCGTTCGCAGTCTTTGAATATTACAGAATTTTAGAATGGATGGAGTTGTGCCAACAAGTTGAATCGAGATCGAGTAAAGAAATTGAGAAACAAGAGGAACAGAACGATTGGAGAATACCAGAAGCTCTTCGAAGTGTTGATTCGATGACTGTCCTTCTTTCTGGGGACGAGAGCATGGTCATTCGACCGCCTTCTCTTTTGATTGTTTGGTACAACGTCGTGAGTTCCGTCTCTGCATTGGAGATGGGGCTTTCTACAGCACGGTGCGTCGAAACCACGGCTGTAGCGGTTGAGTTTGCAGGAAGCGCCATGTCTTTGGTCAAATTCGGATTGGAAGTTTCGGACAAGGGCCTTCTCCATGGTGCTATGATTTTGGCAGGGGAAATGTTGACTATTTACGGAAACGGGAAGGATATTGGGAATCTCGACATGTCAGACAATAGGTCGGCAAAGTACACAAGTGCAGCCGTCCGTACCGTTCATTACGGGCAAAAAATTGTCAAAAATGTACACACTATTTCCGAAGACCAAAACATCTTATCGTTTGCCCAACCGGTACTAAATTTCTTATCGATATTCACCGGGGGAAAAGAAGAGAAAGCAGACAATGAAATTCCTCAACTTTCTGAAACAAACCATGATCTGCACTTGAATGAACAGAAAAATACTGAACATACTGATCTTGTGACAGGTAGCACATCAAAGGTTGATGTCAATACGGAAGACGATGAGTTGTCGACAAGTGATGAAATAGGTGAAGGAGCAACCAACGACGAGAATCTGGAAGACACGAGTCCTATGTTACCAGCAAACTCAAATTCGCTGTCCAACGCTTCTGTGCCCGATGAAGATCTTTCCGAGCTCATGGAAATGATAGCAACGGCCTACGAACAAGGCTTGATCGATCAACACGAAAAAGACGATTTTTTCAAAAAGCTGTCAGGGTTTCAGGTTGAAGAATTACGCGACCCGTCTATGCTTTCTGCGATGAAGCGAACTCTGAACATCGTTCTGGACAATGGTTCCATGGTTTCTATCATTAGTGATTCAGATCCAGGATCATCGAACGCTGTTGACGAACAATCCGAGGCTTTGTCCGTTGATCGGGGAATCAATGATGACATTGCTGCGACTACACCAGATAACGATTCGTGTATTTTACCAGAAAGCGAGCGAGAATTTGTTGATGATAAAACGGAAAAGAAACCTGATGTATCACAATCGGATGAACAAGGCAATGACTTCATAGCTCTTGGAGTAGCTGCCTTGGGTGTCATAGCAAGCGGTGTTGCTTTGTCAATGAGAAATGATTCCAAACCATCCGATCACAAACAACACAACTTTGCTACCGAAGACAACACGGACCAAAATGTGACAAACCAAGACGAAAACAATACAGAAAGATCTTCTACAATAGATATTGTGGAACTTACAGATCAGGGCACAGAAAATGAATGGGTATCACTAGATAGCTAAAGTAATTGAAACAGTTTTTGAAAATTATAAATCCACGGCCTTTCGAAATAATTCCGCCTCACCGTTCTTTATAAAATGCTGTGCACGAATGTGTTCGGCTTGTTTGTGTTTCGCGATAAAATATGGATTTTCGCCTGGATTTGGATAACTCGGACAATCGTAGCACCCTCGCTTGGGACAGTCTGAGTGCGTGACACACTTGGCTCTTAGAGTATGATACAAAGAAGTACGTCGGTTGCGATCGCTATCCCTTCTTGCTACATGCAAAGGTATGTGGCCTCCATGATGAGGTGGCGAATGATCATTATTGGATCCACCAACCTTATCTCGAGCAGTCTCACATCTATTTAATTCCTGGAATGAGACTCGGTGCATGCAAGCAACTGGGCAAGCATTGACGGCATCATCGACATCTACACCTGATCTTTGAACAAAAGTTCTAGCACGTCCAGAGTCCATCATCAGAAAAGAATCTGGAGCTATATTGACGCACTGTCTGCAACCAATGCACGAATCCTCGTCAATGAAAACTAGATTTAGGGATCGAGAAGTTCTTACAAAGTTAGCAACTGGTAGTTCGACTGTAAAGCAAATACACACCCAAACAACGAGACTTACCGAAATTTCCATCGCGAATTCGGAGAGGAGTTTTTTCGTCGTCCGCCATCTCTACAAGTTTATGACTGCTCTCTTGTACATATTTTTCGCTATCATGGCCACTCTTGTTGAGTTCGGGTGCACTGTATTCCCAATCCAAAATTTCACATTCATCAACGAAAACCTGGTCTATATCTTTAGCGCTCCTCGAAGATCCGTGATACGTCAATTCAGAGTCTCTTGTATTCATTTTTTCCAAAAGCTGCAATCTTTCTTCTTCGATAGGTGATAGAATCCCATGTGCTGAAAAATGAATGGGTGAATAAAAGTATTTAAACAAAAAGCTTTATTCCACGACTACTTCACGCGAACACGTACCTCGAATATCCCTCCAAACAGCATCTCGAAAGTCCTGTCTCCACTTCAAGTGCCGTTGCACTGATTCAGACGACAGGTTGGATGTATCACCAACAAGGCATTTCAAGTACAAGTTTTGAAAATTTTCTTCAACCAACCTCCCACTTCCATACTCACTGAAATCTGACATGGTTTGCAAAACCCTCCTGTCGTGTTGACTAACCCTCCCCTTTTCTTCTGCTTGCAATGATTTCGTCATCCATGCTGCAATCGACACTCGATTCATGGATAAAATTCCATCGTGGGCGCTTGGTACCGCATGCTCGTGGAACATTTTGGAGACTGCCTGCCTCAGAAAATCGGTCGCCTGGAACGATTCCTCCGTCCAAGCCAGCAGCTGAGCAATGTCATTTCGCTCATCGTTTGTCAGAGGAGCAAGTGCTCTGCCTTCCTCAATTAGCAATGTATCCGGACGTTCATTACAGCGAACAAGCATTGCGATTTCTCCGTCCATTTTGCCAAGGACAGCATCCTCGACGCTGATAATCGGTTCATCGAAGGATGTGTCGTAAAGAGGTCCGTCCAAAGTCGAAAATTCGTTGTGAATTTCTTCTATGATGTTAGCAATCCAAGCGTCTTCCTCCGACATTGGTTTGTATCCATCATGAATCTCATCACTGTTCAATTCCTCAAAGTCGGCGCTTAGACCTTCTTCATCACCAGTTTCAAAATACCCAGGAGACTCCCATTCGCTCGTTGAGGTAGAAGAAACATCATAGTTGATGCCACTTTCATAATCGGTAGTCTCTCCATCATAATTATCCGTTGACGACATGCAGGGCGTCACTTTTGACGAAAAAGAAGCATCACAGAGTGGAGAGAAACGATGTCGCAAAGGAGACGCGACGAAGCAGGATCCGATGCCCACATAGAGAGAGATTGTCGCCAGACAAAGCACTAAAGTTGGGATTTTGCGTGACATTTCGGTTCGAATTTTGATTGACGATGTACTCTAGTTGTAATCGTTCTTGGAATGATTCCCTTTGAGAGAGTTCTGTTCTTGTGACTTGCTTCGTCAATACAAAAGCAGCGCCCAACGAAAAAAACATCAAGATTTCTGATTTTCGTGCAAGACATGGTTAGCAGTTGTTTTCTTCACGACCCGAAGCATTTGTTTAGGACAGATCAAAGTTTGGTCGCGAATGACGCACAAATGGCACACTAAATTCAAGAAAAGAATCAAGAGAAAAAACTCAAAAACCGACACGCGGGAACCAGAAAAAAAACCATCGAACCAAAAACTGAAGAAAGAAGTCGTGAGAAGAGACAAGAAAAAAATCGAGAAGCAAATCATTCATCATTGCTCTTCACTTTCTTCAAAGCTTTGGTAACGCAACACGAAGACATAGCATTTGGAAGTTTGAAGGAACTAATCAAAATGAGCTTTGCAAAAAAGGAACTATTCGGAGGCGCAATCACAAGCGACATGCCCACAGACTGGAAAGATGTTTCCGAAATCCGACCCATTCCCGATAACCAGGAGTCCTTCCTCGAAAGTGGTTCCAGCGACCCCAGGATGATCGTCGTGGAGATTCTGCAACTTCAGGAAGACGTTCAGGATAGAGAGGCCGCAAAATTCTTCTTTGATGATTTGGCAGAACAAAACGATGCCTTGCAAAACAACGACGACATTCGGTTCGTGGCACTGGACGAGCACGCTTCGCCCACGGCGCTTCTCGACGACGCTTCTGTTGTGGCTGGGAAAAACACGGTACGAGTCTGTGCGGGTTTCGGATACCAAAAGGTGGCAATGGGAAGAGATCTAGACCAAGGGGGGAATAGTCGACGAGCAAACCAAGAAGTAAAATGCATTCGAGTGGACTTATTTGTCCTTCGCTTGCCAATGCAAGAGACGGACTTATTGATTACCATGTCGAGCCCTGCGGATGCTACAGCGGTCGATGAGGTGTCTTTGGAGAACTCTCCAGCTGTAAGCGCGATTCTCGATCGGGCCGTTTCGACCCTTCGAATCGACGATTGGGATTTGTTTGAATAAAGGAATTGGTTCCCCGGATACTGCGTAATGGCAGCCTGGTAATTTCTTTTCGACACTTGGGTCACATAATCGAATGACTGATAGACTATAATTGCTCTAAGTTTTGTCTTTACAGTCTTCATGATGCTGGTAGAAATATAGTTCGTAAATCTGTGTCCGTATACCAAATCCGCCACTCTCTTGTGAATGGGTCGAAATATGGATTGATCTCTTGCCCTAGGATGGTTGGATCACCGGAATATATTCTCATATTGCGAGTTCGCACTTGTTCCTTTTCTTCTATGAATCGTGCCCGCATATGATGTAGCGTCCCTCCCCCGTTGGACATTCGATTGGTGGTGTTTCCTGTCCTGACCGTTGGCCTTCGTCGTTTCACATTTAACAGGTTGTCTTTGCCATCGGGCAATCGCGGGGGAAGCAAAAATTGTTCGTCGTCATCCACTACAGTGTGGTTCGTTGGAAAAAGCCCCCATTCATCATTATCAGTTTGTGCCGATCTGTTGACGACGACACACATGGACATGGCTAGTTTTCGAGCTCCGGTGGAATGTCCTATGTCATCAAAGAAATCTGTCGCGTCACGACCACTGTGAACCATGAGCGTCTCGGGTGATCCTGGAAACGATAAAAGGCAATTAATCAGAACCACATTTGTTTGGCATTCGAAACCTTCGATTTGTATTGATTCATGTATTCTACTCACCTGGATGGCTAAACAAAAATCCCGAAATGTCGTAAATGTTCGAATGAATGCCCACCAAGCAGCTTTTGAACGTATTTTGCCCTGCGAGAACATAATCGAGGTAGGATTGAGCGAAAAGAAAATAGAAATCCTTGTTGTAGGACCATTCTGTGCAGTTAGAACGCTCGAATGCGAGTTTTCCCAACTTCCACTTGAAAACAATCCATGCATAATCCCTTTGCCATAGTGTCTTCCATATTGCTGCCGAAGTCAGGTTGCTGGGGTCGTGTGTAATGGTGTTGTAAGCGTTGGACACGCAAGCAAGGGTGCAAACATCGCGTGGATGCAGAAAGGATGCAATTTGCACGTGAACATCGTGTGGCATTCCTCGGTGAAACGGATCGGAACCATAGTTCTTTTGTGAAGGGAGAGAAGATGGAGGGGACGATGGAATGGAGAAGTACTCGAAAACCTCTGTTTTCTTCCAAATCATAAAGAATGCGATCGCAGACAAAATCGGTTCTGGAGACGCATAATTTCCGACGTGTTCCAATAGTTCTTCTGGACTCAATGAATCATCGCGTTTACATTCCTTGTTGCCATGGTCGTATTCGTAAAATCCCCAACCCATTTTTTGGGCAAAATTCAGAAAAGGCCTTCCAGAGCAATACATCCCAGCGCCCTCTAAGAGTTCCTCGGCCATGAGTTCTGCTTCATCGGATTTTATCATAGTGGAAGTTTTCCTCGCAGACAATCTTTTGGCGTTCGTTTCGTTGTTTTCGCTTGGCTCTTCGTCTTCGTGATAAGAACGATTGCAACTGATCTCTCGTCGATACACAGTCATGGCGCTGAGAAGAGCCCAGAGCGCAACGTAAGCCCCGTATGCTGATATGCATTGGGAAAGATCGCTCCAGTCATTCAGGTGCGTCGACAATTCGTGGGCCAAAGAAATCATTTCTAATCACTCTTCCGGAATAGCAAGCTATAGCTGCGACGAATTCTTGTTGCTTTGCGTGTATGCGACAGAAAGGAAGAGGATCATTTCCAAACAGAACGCCCGGTGAAGATGTACTGTGAAAAGCAGTTGGTCTTATGGATCCATTCCATGAAATACGGACTATTGTCGGCAATGTTGTGTTCGTTTATTCTGTTTTCCGTTCCAGTTCGGGAGATGATCTCAACTGGCGAATAGAAAAAACTCTGGTGCTCGAAAGCCAGACGGTGGGCATCTGTCTTGAGTCACCAGGTCCATTCTTCGGATAGCACGACCACGTATCGTCATGGGACTGTGACAAATAGGGTTGGGGTTACCTAAAGTTACGCGTGAATCATTTCACGGGATTGAAGATCTTTGGTATTCAAAGTCATATACCATGAGATTGTATTTTCGGACTACTATAATATTGTGTTATGGATTGTGCTATTAGATTCTAAACATTGTTCATAGTTTTACTTTTACAAAACCAAACATTCTTTAGTAGGAGAAAGCTTGTTCCGTGGTGAAGCTCAGGGCCCGCTCATCATCATGTTTGGGTTGGGATTCGGGTTCATCATGTTGTTCGGATTCATCATGTTCGAGTTCATCATGTTGTTTGGGTTCATCATGTTCGAGTTGGTCATCATGTGTGGGGCAGGGGGAAGAGTAGGTGGTTCAAAACTTGTGGACGAATTCAAGTTACCATACATGTCATTCTCTCCGATGCCGCTGTTGACCATACCGTACTGGAATCCTCCTCCGAACCGGCGTCGATATTGCATAAAGTTGAACCCATCGTACCGTTTCTTCCATAAATAATATCCCCCGCCAACTAGAACACCGAAAACAACTAGGTTTCGGAACCAATGCGACTTGCTCTTCTTTGTTTCTTCGTCAGAAGATGGATTGGTAGCATCGGAAGGAATATATGGTTTTGGTGTAGGCTTACTACCAGAAGGAACATATGGCTTCGCTGTCGGGGTGTTGTCGGAAGGAACGTATGGCTTAGGCGAAGGCTTGTTATCAGAAGGAATATATGGCTTTGAGGTTGGCTTATCTGTGGAAGGAATGTAGGGCTTTGGTGAAGGCTTCGGCGTGGGTTTCTTTTGAGGAGTTGGTTTGCGTGTAGGAGGTTTCGGGGATGGTGGTAAGGTTGGAGCAACACCATCTTTTCCCTTTAAGCAACCCTTCGCAAAGTTCTTGTAAAAGTCCCAAGCTTCTTCAGAAACCTCGTCTTCACAATCCAACCTGCGGAAAGCAGGAAAAGGACCCGCATCACCACAGCCTGCCTTGACATATCCGCATTGTTCTTTATTCCCGAAATCAACGCTTCCATGCAGCTCGATAAGATTATTCTGGCAGGGTCTCCAGAATTCACCCCAGGAATCACAGTCGATGGCATCGAGCGAGTGACATGCGTCGATCGATTCGTAAAGAATTGTTTTGAAATTCATGAAAGAGGGACAAAGTGGGCATTTATCCGACGCTTTTTTCGTACAATCACAAAACTCTTGGCCGTGATCGTACAAGTTACTTGCGAGGGCAGCAATGGCTTCTCGTGGTGCTTTCTTTCCGCTATCTGTAGTTGGATTGATGATAGCATTTTTCAATATCTTCATACATGACAGTGCCGTACGTCCCCCATGGTTCTCCTCGTCTCTAAACGACTTGGCACATGTTTCGAACGCATCAAGCTGTCCAAAATTGTTCTGATCGAAATCTGTGATCAAGAGAGACACGCTATCTAGATTGGCACACTCGGAATAATCCATGATAGCAGCTGTTCCCTCCATTGTCTCTTTTGGAGTACATTCCTTAACAACATTTTTGTCGTCTGGTGGCGTTGGTGGTGTGACTTGACCTGGTCCTGTCTTGGTAGAACAAAAGTCGCTCATTGATCTGTCAGTACAAGAGCACATGGTGCAATCAATTACCGCAATGAATTCATCAAGACCATAACAAAAGCCTGGAGCATCGGGCCCAACTGGAGGAGAGAAAATAGATCGTGATGTCAGTACTGTTGTTAACGTTATGAAAAGTGAAAAAGTCACTGCATTCACCATACTATCTGCGAAAAGTTTACCAATGCATAAGACTTACAGCACTTGTTGCATTCCTCATTTGCCTGGCATGCACCCAACTGAATAATGCACTTATCCTCGATACACTGATAGAGATCCTTGAATTCTTTGTAGTCTGGGTCCCTGCCGGGGTCAATATTCGGCTTTGTGTCGGTGCAGGAGTGCAAGCAAACATCACCCCCAACGCCAAAATCGCAATCTCCGGGGGCACCTCCTCCAGCAACTAGCATTCCAAAAGAAAAGAAAAAGTGAGTGATTAGTGTCCGCACAAAACTAATAGAAAGCACATTCCGAATGAAAGACTTACTCGATGGAGACCCATCTGCCATAGGCTTGACCTCCCAACTAACTTCAACACCCCAAGTACCTCCCTGAGCTTTAGCGTTGTAACACTTCGGGTCCTTGGAGAGACAAATGTATTCAGTAGTTTGAAAACCGTAGGACAATCCTCCACTATAAACAAGATCGGTCTTATCGTCTTCCGCCACAATCGTCAAAGTGGTCGAATCCCATCCATCCCCGAAAGAATCGTACAGGACGAGACGATACTTGGACTCGTTCTCCTTGCACTTGGTTTCGGAAGGATCAGGGACCACCTTTCCGCCATTCGCGGTGCTAGGACAAAGGTTAGTCAAGTCGCTGTTACAATAGTCACTACCAGGGTCCTTGCATGCGTAGCCATCAATCCCACAATGAACGTAGGTCGCGAAGATATCCTCTTCGCAGGTATCCTGGCAGCAATCTCCACCATCGTATCCGCAAATCTCCGTGTTGTAACATCCATTAATATTTTCGTGACAAATACCATCCCCAATCCAGTTGGCGTCCATTCCTTCCCAGTAACACTCGGTAAGCGCAGAGCAGTCAATCAGCTTGTCATCGTCGGTAAAATACTCGTCATCATCGGTCCAAACAACGCAGGATTCAAAAGTGTTGCAAAATGTTCTGGATGCAAGTGTATCGTCAACGAGATCGGCACAATGCCCGGCCTTTGACAAAAAGCCAATAACTTCTGTACACTCCGTTCCGGGAGCGAGGCCAGTCCAATCGACATCTCCAACGGCAAGAGAGTCAAAGCACCCACGGCATTTGTCGTTGTCGAGACAACTAATGAACCTGGCATCGCACAGGTTGTCGTCCAAACGACGGTTCATGAATGCGGGCAAGGCTGGTTCCCCTTCCACATCACCCTCAATCATCGCGAGAATACGATGTATGCTTTCTCGTTTTTCGTGAAAGCCGTCAAGATCCGTGAAAACACTGTTGGAAAAAGTAAGCGTGAACAGGTGAAGCGTGAGAAACATCTCCAAACGGGAGTTAAATTTCGGAATGCATTTGAAAGCAGGACCCAATCAAAACCCAAAGGACCAAAATACAATATGAAGATCCATGGGAATTACGAGAAGGCAAAAGGATCGTACCTCTTGGCGACAGAGAGGCTCATAGGCGAGCTAGTTGCTTCCACAGTGGATGCAATCGTAGCTGCCGCAAACGCAGTCGGTAGTCCCAGCTGCAAGTACATATTTCAAGCAACAATAATAATCTCCCTATGAAAACAATGGAATCAATGTATTGTTTCAAGGCTGTTTAGTTTGTGATATTCGTTGATCGTTGTTTTGGTTCTGGCAAACGTCCGAGAGACGATGACCTTGAACAAAAAGTAGGAGTGAACGAAGTTTTGATTCAGCAAATCACGAAAAGCCCGGAGGAGTTTTGTATTCTTTGATAATGATAGCGCGCACCGTAGTGCGGTACAAGCACTTTGCTGCACCGTGCTCGGCTCAGTTGTTCTTTTCTTTTTCCTTGATTTCTTTGTTCGGTTTTCAATCTTGCTTACGCTGTTCTTTTCAAAATAATAGGTATCTTGGGTACGTTTAGTAGATAAAGGGGTTTACTATGTCAGAGAAAATACTTTTAACTTCCAAAATGATCAATCTATTGCTATTCCTGTTGTCGTTTAGTCATAACAGCGGATGCTTGGACTAATGGTTTATAAAACTAGCTAAGATGTTCTTATTCGATATTGTTCTTATTCGATGTTGTTCATTCCATAGTACGACACCCTCTGGCTCGTAGTAGTCCTATCCCAAAGTACTCATTAGACGGTCATGACTTCCTTTTCCTTCTTGGAAACAATTTCGTCGATTTCCTTGATCTTGGCATCGGTCATCTTCTGGACATCGTCTTGGCTACCCTTCGACTCGTCTTCGGAAACATCTCCATCTTTTTCTAGTTTCTTGATAGCGTCAACAGCTTTTCGACGAATATTTCGGATGGCAACCTTGCCGTCCTCACCTATCGACTTGCACATCTTCATCATCTCCTTACGGCGATCTTCCGTCAGAGCAGGGATATTCAATCGAATGACATTGCCATCGTTCTGGGGTGTCAATCCAATATCGGCTTCCATGATGGCACGTTCGATGTCTCCGAGAATAGATTTGTCGAAGGGTTCGACTGTAAGTTGCTGAGCGGAGGGTACCGAGATGGAGGCCATCTGGTTGATGGGAGTCTCGACTCCGTAGTAATCGGCCTTGACGAGATCCAAAATAGCAGGGGAGGCACGTCCCGTACGAATTGTGTTCATGTTCGTGAGGACGGATTCAATGGATTTTTCCATCTTGTCTTCGGCATCCAAAGTAGCTTCCTCGATCGACTCAGCCATAAAGAGGGAAGGGAGTCCGCGGGTTGCCAAAGAGAGCTTGTGCGCCGGAGCAAAGGCGGTGACGGCAGCAAGGGCTACCGCTAAGACGATCAAAGTGAGTTGCTGCATGGTATGGATGAATTCTTATTCTTCAACGATTCTGTTAGGTTTCTGTACGTCCAAGCGCAGAAAAAGTTCTAATGAGATGATGTTGCAGTCGAGAGATATCCAATAGTTTCCCTTAGGAGTCCTACTGGAAGTAGCAGCCATCTTTGCAGAATCCGATCCCCGTGTCAACACGGATTTTGGATGATCGGTGTTCGGCAACAAATATGACGCACGAACATCATCATCAAATACGACTGAGAAATTCAGTCTTGGGAAGAGAAAGCGATAATAATATTATTAGAAGTATGTTCGAACGAGAGAGAAAAAGAAGCGAGCACTGACATTCTGCAGGATTCACACATCATCCCTCATCCTTGATTCTCGTTGATCGCACTCAACCACCATCACCTTTGATCATACCTTACTCATGCAGACTTTCGCAACGCTATGTTAAGATTTATATCTCATACCGCTCATTCATCAAGGCAAAATAGAGGAAACCGCAAACTGATAGAATGCAGAAGCGGATGGTCAATATGCAATGGTCAACCTGAATCCCAGAGTCGTGGTGGCCAAATCGGCGGTTCCAGCTTACATCTTTCCAGCCACAGATATCAGTCAACAAATCATTCGAGCTTTCGTTCGCTTTCTTCTTCTAGAAAGCGGCAAAATGGGTGCCCGGTTGGTTCTTGTCACTACAGTATGTTTCATCGGAACGCCATCAACGTAACAAGGATACAAAAGCTACGGCAGAGAGGGTTCCACAGTGTTGCTGGGGCCTCCCCTCGTCAGATGGCCGATCTCGAGGAACGAGTCTGGTCTACGTTGGGTTCGAAGGTGATTGACCCAGAAACGAACTTGCCGCTTCAGAAATTGGGTTGGCTGCATCGTAAATTGGCCGTCTCAAAAAATGCTGATTCGAGTGAAAACGTCCAAATCACTTTGAAACTTCCAACACTTTTGCATCCGTCTTTGGAATCACTCGAGTCAAACGTGCGGGAGGAAACACAGCGGGAAATCAATCAGTGGTTGGCTGAGAGTAACTTAACAGAGTCTGATTCAAACGATAGTCGGCTCCCTGTAGATGTCGACGTCAAGTCCATAGCAAAACAACCGATTCCGTGGACTGTGCAATCTGGAGAACATACTCAAGATGATGTGAATTCTCGCCTCGGCCCTGGCCTTGCTAATGTGTCACATTTTCTGGCCGTTTATAGCTGTAAGGGGGGCGTTGGAAAATCAACAGTTGCTGTCAATCTTGCATATGAGCTAGCCCGTCTCGGTGGCCGCGTGGGACTTCTAGATGTTGATGTTTACGGTCCATCGCTTCCACTAATGGTCAATCCCGAGGACGATGCTGTTCACAAGTCGTCATTGGGAGCGAGTATGGTTCGCCCAATTGAACATGAGGGGGTCAAGTTACTCTCGCTGGGTTATGTTTCATCGAATAGTGGAATCCCTGGGAGTGGCAAAAGCGACAATGCAGCAGTTTTGCGTGGGCCAATGGCAGGGAGGGTTGTCACACAATTATTGAAAGGCACGGAATGGGGAGATTTGGATGTGCTAATTCTTGACTTGCCTCCTGGAACTGGGGACGTACAATTGACAGTTTGCCAGGAAGTCAACCTGAGTTTTGCGGTAGGTGTAACTACTCCATCGAACTTGGCAATTGCCGATGCCCGCAAGGGCATATCTATGTTCAACTCAATGGGAATCGAGACTATAGCAATGGTCGAAAACATGGCTTACTTTGAATGTGACGATGGCTGCCGACACTATCCGTTTGGCAAAGGGTTCAGTGAAGAAGAAAATGCAGCAGATAGAGGTGTGATGGAAAAGATACTATCGTCCGAAAATGTATGTCAACTCCCAATCTCTGGAACTGCTAATGCTGCCATTGATAATGGAGTCCCAATCTGTCTTTCACGTCCCGACGAAGCCAAAGCTGAATTAGATTCTTTCCAGAAATTAGCGACGATTGTATCGAGAGAACTCTTTCAATTGCCTCATCGAAAGCCATCTTCAGAGGGAATGGTGCTATTAGAAGATCAGTACTTTGACATATCCACAATTCAGTTGTCAGCTGATGGAGATTCTCTAATGATACGTTTCTTTTCCGAGAATGGAGCTCTTCAGAAGAAAATTCGACCCGAAAACCTCCGTTATCGTGATCCCATGAGCGGTGACAATGATTCGGTGGTTGTTTCGACTCACAAATCCAATGCTAGCTCAGTCGACGACCAAGCGATGAAGATTATGCCAGACCGAATTGAAGAAAAAGGTCGCGTTGGTTTTGAGGTAACATGGAGCGACGGATCAAGATATATCTATCGTCGAAGCGTTATCGCTCTCGCTGCAGGAGGAGATTTATCATAAAGTTGAAGTAAAATTTAGTTTATAATTCTGAACTTGATTAACAGCTTCGAGGCAATATTAGTAATACTATACATAGCACGAGTTCATTTCAACCCAAGAAATGTCTCGATGCTTGTTTCTGAGATACCTCGATAGCACTTTCGTTCAGTTCTGTTCTGTACACTTGAATATATTTTAAACAGTACATGTTGCAAAGCAATAACATGCGGAAAATGTGAAAGGCTGTGACCGATAACAAACTTCTCATAGCAGAAGTCACAGGCACAACTTTTCTCGGTGTAGCTTGTTGCGATGATTTATTCCAACTCACATCTTCTCAAAATTTTATAGCGCGTGCGAGTATACATGGGTCTGCCTTCGACCCGGATGAGGATAGTAGTGATAACAGCGATGAAAGCATCTGCGCTTGGCCTCCATTCTCTAATAGTATAAGCCAACATTTGTAGACGTGTTGGGATTGGTTGGTGGCATTTGTTGCGTAGGGTTCATGGACGAAAATTGAGAATCTTCATGAATTACCCCCGCGGCAGCAGCACCCTGCCACGATTGGATTCGGCTCATCTGGTTGAATATAGGTGGACCTTCTTGCTGTCCACCGTAATCATTCAGATTACCACGAACAGCATTAGGCATCGTCAAATCCGATGGTTGTTCATCGTTGGCAAAATTCCCTTGTGCAAAGTGTGGTGGTTGTCCGTACAGAGCCGAAGGTTCATTGTGATATTCTCTCGAATAATCATCGGTTGGAGCCGGTGCTCCTCTATTCAAGGGGGCGGCAGGCATCAATAAGCCTTGGTTATCTGGTCGTGACGTCGCAGGAAAAAGACGGTCATCGTGATATGCTTCACTATGCTGAGTTGCATCGCCATCTTCGGCGGGAGTGTCAAGCATCGTTAACAAAGCAGAGGTCATCATTGACAATCCATCGTCAACCTCACCCCGTAGAGGCTGGGGTCTCATTGAGTTTACATTGGTATTATCCCGATGATGTATATTAGACCCGCGGATCATTGAAGATGTCGTTGATGCACTTCGAGGACGCCTTGCCCCCCTTTCGTCCAATGCACTCTGGACGCTGGTGCTTCTTACCATTTCTTCGTGATTGGAATGGCTTCCAGAACGGACTCGAGTGTGATCAAACGACGCAGAATGAGGTCGTCTCCACGTTGGTGTACCATTGTTCGCGTCATAGTAGCTACTGCCATCACTATGAGCACTGCTAGTTGAAACAACACGAGGAAGGTTGTACGCACTTCCCATGTTACCACCATTCGCCTTTCTGTTGTTCCAGAGGGCACCATTTGATGCTTCACTGGTAGGATCAACATTCGTGCCAGAAGTTTCGAAGGAGGAAGCAATCGACGTGGATGATGTCGAGGATGCAATCGTACCAGCCGCTGGGTATTCCTTGCTCCCGGGACCAGATGGCTGAGAGATGGAAACGACATGCGATGGGGTATTTCCGTCCAAGGAGAGAAAGGTTACCGTTCCATCCGCGACAACAAAATGCCCTTGCTGCATAGATCCTGGTGGGAGAGCCGTTACATAGTGAACCTTGGGACCATTTCGATGATCTGAAGACTGTCTAATTCCGTGATTTGATGAGTTTCGTCCGTCTTCCAACCCGTTTCTACTCCTTCCGTTATCCTGATGATACTTGAGAGGATGATGGTACCTGCATGTGGCTCCGTACTTACACCGGCCGTTCTTAAGAAAGTAAATGCAGTTAGGTTCATCTGGTCTTTGAGGTAGAACTTGTACGCCCAGATCATTTCCATTCTTCCACATTGCTCCAGCGTGGGGTCCCCCGTCTTCCTTTCTACCTCCTAGTGGCACACCCATAAACACCGCGTTGTTTCCATTCATAAAATTGGAAGGCCCAGTGATCTGGGGTGGGTGGTGAAACTTGCAGGCCTGACCAAATTTGCAGGTACCATGCTTCATGTAGTACTGGCATACGGGCTCGTTGTACCGTACCGGAAAGAGAGGCTCGGATGGATCAACGGGAGCCTTCATACCTCCTCCACTTTGCACGTTTGCAGGGTGGTTGTACTTGCAAGACGCGCCATATTTACACCTTCCAGTCCGCAAGAAGTCGCGACAATCTTCTTTCTTCTCGCTTTTGGTGGGAACTACCCTGCAGTGTTCTTCCCCGGGAGAAGATCTCTGCGCATACGGTGAAGAGACCGACATTTTGAACTCCTGCGAAAAGGTATGTCTGTAACAAAAAGTGGAAACTAGAGTGTAAAGAATAGGAAACAATGACCAATACGTGTTTGTCTCCTCTCCTCTAGCTTCCACTAATACTTGAGATAAGAATCAATCAAGAATTGTTTCTGCTATGCTCTTTGTCAGTTAAAATGACTCTTGCTAACCCAATCGAAGAAATTCTAGTTGCATCGAAATCGATATCGCGCAAAAAACCACGGTTTCGCTGCACAGCACGATCAAAATTAGTAGCAATGATCTATCCGCGATGCTACCTTCGCCCGTGTTTGAATCTACCAATCGAACTAGAAATGCAGGATGAGGTAGACAATAGATTCCTTTTAGACTCTAGATGCTGTGTTGCCTTCGAGACTTCTCTTGCTGTCTTCGATAATGCAACTCTGTAACGATCGGAGTCTCGATTCAAAACATACCGTCATTTCTGGTAGGTTGTACACAAAAACCGCTGTTGCACGCAATTGAAGGGGGAGAACACACAGCAGGCACGATGAAAACTCCTTATTTTTTCGCGTCTTTTTCGATTTCTTCTCCAATGTTCTTGTGACGCGCGTCTTCACGGTCGCGTGTTTGCCGCGGTGGAATCAATCGTGTCGTTTTCTGTTGCAGCCACTGTTAACATCTTGGCCATTTGGCAGCCGTTATTCTCTTTGGAATTAAAATTCGGAATCAATTCAAAATTCAGTCATGGGCATTTTCTAAATTTTTAGCGCTTAATTTGATACCGTCCAATGACGCGGAATCTTTGATACGATTAAAGATGCGCTGTCGTAAATGACATCTGTTTGCTGGCGGATTCCGAGAAGAACAGACCGGTTGGCGATTGTTCCTTCTTTTTTACCCGTTTCATCATCATTAATTGTAGACAATACTTCAATTCTATCATTATTGTAGTCCTACTACAATCATAAAAATGGCACTACACAAGATTGGGTAATGTGAAAACTCCTTGCCAGCAGAACTGCTTGTCAGCAGAACAAAGATCCTCATTACGAAGAGAAAATCCCTCTCCCAAGCAATTTGTAGAAGAGCCAGCTGGATCATCATCATATCATGATGCAATAGTCGTAGTACTGGTAGTAAGTAGTAGGTAGCCTTGTTCAAATAGGAGTCTTTAGAGTTGGTTCAGCCTTAGCTGTAGAAATGGTCGTATAAGTATGATATTCCTAATCGAATTAAAACTATGACTCGCGACCGAGCATTCTACATCGTATCCGTCAAAAACAATACATCATCACATCATTATGAAGATCCCGTGGGTCCTGAGGTTGGACGGATAATTGTCCAGGTTAGCAGGCACTCTGTGCCTTCAGAGTGGTTCTCCAGTCGATACGAATTCCCAGGGGGAACGCGAAACATGTCACCTGGACCTAGAAGGAACCGTTGAGCAGTTTCGGTATCGAGCTCGCCATCGGGTTGGTCCGGATCTCCGTAGGCAATTTCAAGAGCTTTCGGTTGAGCGCGACAGACTGTAAACGTTTGAGCACATGGACCAACAGATTCCGAGTCTTTGATCCCTTTCGGTGGAAGAATTAAGTTTCCCATGATATAGCCAACATAGTCATCGCTGCCACTACAGTCAACGTTGAAGGCCTGCGCTGCTTTCCCAGTGACTTTCCCTTCTGTTTTCTTTCTTTTCTTCGAAATTGGAAGGTTACTTCCCTGCATATTGGAGGAATAAGAGATTATCTCTGTGAATGAAAAAAATGTGAGAAAAGGTTCCTACAGCCTCAAAGAACAGAAAACATGAAAATGCAAACGATGACGGCACAACACGGAAGACGCAAATCTTACTTTGGTCACTAGCTTCTTCGAGAATGTCATGCCAAAGAAGCGCCTCTTCCCCATCATTAAATTTGTACTTCCGACGAAGTTTTCTGCTATTGAATTCTTCGTCTGAGGCACTATCGTCATAAGAATCTTTCTTTCTCGAGCCTTTGCTTGGAGCAGACTTTTTCGTGACTTGTTTCCTTTTCTTGTAAGGTGTGGGCAACGCTTTCTGGACTCCAGTAACGATCGGCATGTCCCCAAAGGCTTCGCCGATAAATCCATGTTCTTCATGCGCACCATACTGCAACTTTTCCCCCCTCCAGTACTGTAGTGGCTTCAATTTAGCACGCCTCGATCTTCTCGGCCCATCTTCATCTGGCGATCCCTCTATCAATGCCCCAATAGGCACTGTCTCGTAGTCCCTGTTTCCAGTTGGAATACCTTTTGGTGAGAAGACAACCCTTCGATTGTTCTTCTTCTTGTTCCTTTTACTC
>JACLAC010012475.1_pt1 | contig 22787 bp, 17 predicted proteins | sample 8027881 | NCBI WGS metagenome assembly JACLAC01 (sample SAMN15725517, study PRJNA655200) | protist metagenome | isolation source: fluorescence activated cell sorting (FACS) single amplified genomes of... | place: Spain: Blaines Bay Microbial Observatory, Mediterranean Sea | collected 2016-01-19 | reverse complement strand
TGTAATTTCTCCACCTACTTCTTTCAGCCAGTCTTCAGCTAGCAGATGGATGTCCTTCGATTCGATCCAGTGGTGATGTAGACCATCTTCGGTTTCATAAATTTCAAAAAGCGTCACCACCACCCTTCCGGTTTTTTCTGGCATCTTCCCATCCAGAAACGAGTTGTATTCCTTCCACTCTGGGCCGGATGAGACAACATAATGAACTAGTTTGAGAGGGCCATTCTGATAACTCTTCTCCTGCATGAATTCAAAATGTCCGCTTGCGCTCTCCATAAAATCTTTGGCCACTTCTTCGCTGGGCAAGATGATTGTCCAAGTTGTCAGCGTTTTCCCCTTCAGTGCATTTGCCATCTGGTTCTCATCTCCTGATTTGATTTTGGGCTAGAACATCGTGTGATTCTTGGCAATGTCGAGGGCCTTGGCCTGCTCGATGCCCAGATAGGCGCTAGTAGCCGCAACACTAGCATGCCCAAGCAACTGCCGGACAGCCTCGACGTTCTTGGTTGCATCATAAATCGCACTTGCCTTGGTTTTCCGCAAGCTATGGGTGCTGTAGTCATCGGCAGCCACCCCCAACAATTCCATCCAGCCCTTGACCAAGCGCTGGTACTGGATCTGGCTGATCGGCTGCTGTCCCAGCTCAACTCCATTGTAACGGGTGGTTCGGCTACTGAAGAGAAAATCCTCCCCACGCTTGCCGCTGGCCGTGATCCAGTCCTGGATAGCTCCACGAGTGGTTGCGCTCAAGGTGAAGGTCACCGTGCGCTTGGTCTTCTGCTGGGTGATGCTGCACTCCTCACGAACCAACCCCATCGAGTCCACAACATCTTCGACCCTCAGCTGACGCAGATCCGAGCTGCGCAGCATTGAATCAATACCGGCATGAAAAAGTGCCCGGTCCCTGGGCTTCTCCTCCAGCAACTTTGACAAGGATTTGACCTGCTTGGCGCTCAGTGGTTTCTTCTGCATGCTGTTCCCTCACTTGATTGGCAATCGTTGCTGCTGTGCTTGGAATTCTACTTTGATGTATACTAATTAAAATATAAAGATAAAAATATACATTATGAATTTATAGCTCTAGAACTAACTAATTCGCCGATCCAGCTAACTAGCTATTTTGATTACTTATATTTTGATCGATCTATCTCAATGTATACTTCTGGTGAAAGTAAACATTGGGAAAGGGGAGAGTGATTCAGAGTGGTGGTCATCTTCGGCTTGCTTTTTAGCTACCTTCCAGTTGATTTTGTTTTCGTTGTTCTGATTACTTAGCAACAACCGCTGAGGCTCAAAACTGTTTTTTAAATCCAACTCTGTAAGGCCACTCCATGAAAAAGAAATTCCTCGCCTTGATTACTGCAGCTATTATTAGCGCACCCGCAGTGTTCGCATTTCACGAAGAAGACACAGGACATTTGATTGCAGGGATGCCAGTAGTCTTCATGGCTACGGGCGTAAAGTTTACTCCGCAACAACATTCAGAACTTAGAGCTATTGCTCAGACATGGTTTGCTTCTGAATGCTTCCTTTCTCAACGAATGTCCATGGACTTACTTGTTGATGCAGAAGGCAAAGGTACACTGGTCATGCGTTGGCCGTCTAAGGAGTCTTACATTCGTGATCAAAAAGCCATCCTTGATCCAAATCATCCAGCTGGAATCTGTGATGCAATAGCAAAATTCCGGATGAATACAGTCAAACTTTCTGGGGTCAAGCCAAGTGATGTAAAATTTACCACCTACACATCAGTTGCGCCTTCTCCTCGATAACATTTTCTGGGGATCCAAGTTGGGGATCCCACCTTCCCCTGGCAATGTCTCCAAGATTGAACTGTTCTTAAGAAATTACTCGAGAAATAGCGGGGAGCAATTTCGAAGCAGCACCTCCGCATCACCGGATGTGAAGGAAGAAGGGATGCGGGGGTGTCAGGATAGTGGCAGGTTAGCAAAACGTAATATCTTTTTGTTCTGAGACATTATCGAACATATCTCTCAAATCGCTCAGTCTCCAACTTCCGATAGACATCTCTTATAACTCGAGCATCTTCTAAAGCATTGTGCTTATTTGAGTGGTCACTTGCTCCTATAAAATTTTCTTTGAAATATTCTTCTTCAGGAGCATAACCTTCCCAACGTAGCAGGCTGACCACGTCAATAGGCCACCTGTCAATATATTCCGGCATATCTTCCACATACTTGATTTTCATCATTGTACGGAATACGACCCAATCATATGTTCCACCTGAAGCTGCTAACACAATCTTTTCCCCAAACGACTGCAACCAGTTTTTTAAACCCTTTGGGTGCGAAACTACCCAGTCCAGGTCGCCTTTGAAAAATTGAGTTTTGCCTGATTCTTTGTAAGTGCGATCACTCATGTCTGTTAGAATAAATCTGTCGACTACGTTTTCTTTTAGCCAATGATCCATCTGGGATTGATCGTAGTCAGTGAATTCTGCATAAAATGCTCGTGTTCCATCGTACGAAACAAATCCAATACTCATTGGAGTAGTTTGCTGGTGTAGACGAGTTACTTCAAGATCATAGAATAAAATCAGGAATCCCCCTGTTGCTCATTGTTTAAAAAGTGGACTTGGACCACAACTGCCATATGATCCAATGCGAGGCGTTGATTATGGCTTTGTTCAAGCACTGAAGCAACTCAATGCCGCCCAATCTTTCAGCAGCACTCCTAACAATCAACTGTTCCCAAAGTCTTCACCACTACCTCTTTCGAAACTTCATATTCTTTCGGCCGGGTTTGTTCCGGCCTGTATTGGCGTATTTTAGGAATCTAATCACCAGATAATCACTGGCCTGTCCGGTGATAACAATTCATAAGGGCAACAATTGATAATTAACTTTGTTGGCTATATTGTTGGCTAGTCTGCCTGTTTTTGATTTTAGCTCGCTTGAATACTGGCAATTCGATTCCTACGGTTACATCGAACTTCCCGTACTTTATTGACTCAGTTCAACGACTTTCGTTACTATTTTCCTTTTGACCCTCCCATCAACTGAAAAGGTGCGAATGAAAAGTGAGTTGAGAGCTGAAGTGTACAAGGTCTATCAATCATACCTTGACGCATTCAATCGTGAAGATTTGGATGGTATCAACGCTTGCATTGAGTTTCCGTTAACCCACATTGGCAACGGTAACATTACTGTGCTGGACAAGTTTCCGCTGTCTCCCACAGAAATGAAAAAGGCGAAAGGTTGGCATCGCAGTGATTCGGTTGAAATCGATATAGTGGCCATGACAGAAACCAAGGCGCATCTGTTGTGCAGGAATGTACGTAGGCTCAGGGAAGACGGGTCCTTGATTGAGCAAGCCAGTGTATTCTACGCTTTCAAGAAAACTGCTGACGGGTGGAAGATGTTTGCAATTTCGGATGTGGTAAACCCTGCTGACTAAGTAGAAGCTAACCTGAGAATTGTTGACAAAAATAATTCTAGAGATGCCTAGATCTTCATTCCAACCAAAGAATCCTAATCAGCGTAGGCACAGGGGAATCTGAGTTCAACAGTCAGCACGACTCGATTTGCTAAGCATTCCCCTAAATCAATACTCTCTTTTGCCCTTTTGATACTTGTTTTCATTCTCCTTCAGTCGAAAATGTCCTCCTCCACTCGCTCACTCTCATCGCTTTTGCTCTCGCGATTCAACAAAACCCATTCGCCCAACTTTGCTAACCATTTAACATCAGGGTTTGTTGGACGTTCATAAGCCAACTTACTCGGTCGCTCCATCGTGTCGATGAGCCCCATCAAATCGTAGCGGGCCAGATTGCGTTGGTAGTGATAACGCGTTTCCGGTTGGTCACGAAAATCTTGTTGCCGCTCTGCAGAATCTCGTATCAATTCCTTCGCTTTTTCGCGCAACTGTTGAATCTCCAAGCGATAGGCCGGTTCTGGGCCACCTCCTCTCGCATCATCACACACCCCAGAGCCTCCCCTTCTGGATCAAAACTCAAAACAGATTACGATTATTTTGCGATTATTCCGGTGGTCTGCTGGTGTTGACTGCACTCCATCCCAGTAAACATCTGTATTAATCCTGATCGCTTCATCAGATTTACATTGCGTTGGGTCTTAGTTTTCAGCTCAACTTACCTAGTTCTCCCCCAGTCATCCTCCCCAAAAAAATCACTGCAGATTATAACTTACCCATCACGTTTCATTTTAGTAACAAATGAGACAATTAAATCACAATAATCCACTTTGGAGCATGACCATGAAAAAGTTCATTACCACATTGGCAGCAACATTAGTAATTGGTTCTGCAGCATCAGCCGCAACACCTACTTTCAATGTATACCATGAAGAAGTTCTTCCAGCATTGGCAGAAGCTAATACACCTGCCACTTTCAGTGTATATCACGAAGAGGTTCTTCCAGCATTGGTAGCGGCTAATACACCTCCTACTTTTAATGTTGTTCGTGAGGAGATTCTTCCAGCGATGAACAGATTAGTAGCTGACGCTAATCCATTCGCTGAGCAAATTGTTGGCGGAATTGCGCCACAACTGCCATATGATCCAATGCAAGGCGTTGATTATGGCTTTGTCCAAGCACTGAACAAGCTCAATGCTGATCCATTCGCTGAGCAGATTATTGGCGGATTAGGGCCACAAATCAACATCCCTGCCACTTTCAGTGTATATCACGAAGAGGTTCTTCCAGCGATGAACAGAGTAGTAGCTGACGCTGATCCATTCGCTGAGCAAATTGTTGGCGGAATTGGGCCACAACTGCCATATGATCCAATGCAAGGCGTTGATTATGGCTTTGTCCAAGCACTGAACAAGCTCAACGCTGATCCTTACGGTGAGCAAATCGTAGGCGGAATTGGGCCACAATCTGACCTTGATTCAATGATGACATTGATGACGGATTGGGTCCAGCCTGCACCCAACGTAGATCCATTCAGTGAGGAAGTTGTTGGCGGATTAGGGCCACAAATCAACTTTGTTGCTAGCAACTAAAAAATAGCAAAAGAGGGGCTGACTTTTTGTCGCCCCTTTGCTGTTGGCTCTTCTCGTTTTCCTGGATGCCAACCTAGGCAAATATGCAGTCATCGGTAGCACAAATCGGCTATCCTTCTTCCCTCGTTCCTTACCTTCTCCCACCAAATACAATCCGAAACCTTGCTTTCTGGATGAAACGATTCAAGTTCAACATCAGCCAAGTTCCGCTGACGCCCTTGATGGCTATGTTAGGAATCGAATTATCAGATATGATCTAGTCTAGCTGGTGATAACCCCCAACAAGGGCAACTGAAAGGGCAACATTATTGATAACCAGAGCAGATTTGGGACTACTTTGATCTAGTCCCATCCCGACCTCTCGCATCACAGCTTCCTCCAAAACCTTCCCTTCTGGATGATGCGCAACTCGCATTCCAGACCCAAACTCAAAACAGATTACGATTATTCTGCGACTATTCCCGTGATCGGTTGGTCTTGACTGCACTCCAAAGCAGCAAATACCTGCATTAACCCTGATCGGTCTATCGGAAATACAATAAGATTACTTAAAATGCTTGCAATTTTTATCTACTAGTAGATCTTTACTTTGCTGAGTTGGATCAATACTACGCAACTATTATTGGAGATGCATTATGTCGGTAATTTATCATGTTTCGGGAAAGCCTCTACCTGGCAAACAGAAATCAATGCTAAGTCAGTTTCGAACTGGCGCAGGAATTATGTCAAGATTGGGATCCCTTGAGACTCGTGTTCACAATATTGTAATGGGCAACGCCGCAGGCAATATTGGTTTAGCATGTAAGTTCAATAGTTTTGCTAATACAATGAAGGCGCTAGCAGATAGGGAATCAGACCCACACTGGCAAGAATTGATGGAGACAATGAGATCAAATTCAAGTATGGAACTTTCTGTCCGAAATTTGCTCAGAGTCGCTTCTGGTGAATTGGACTTATTTGCCAAAGTTCACCACATTAGGACATATTCCATGAAAAGGGATCATCTTCCTCAAGCACTAGAAATGTTTAAGGAGATAGAAGAGATCAAGGACGAAAATACAAAAGTTGCAGCCATAGTACCTTCTGTATCTGCCGATATGTCATTGCTTCATGCTCTGTATCAAAATAATTCCCTAGAAGAGGCAGGCAATGCCATGGATGAGGTTGGGATGTCTGAAGCTTTCCAAAAGCTTGTTATTCGAGCTAGTCAACTGGGGACTTTGGAAAAATCAACTATTACTGTAATTGCTTAAAAACTAATCGGAGAAAATCAAATGAAAGTCGTAATTGCTGGCACATATTCACAAGCAGGTCTGGCTGCCCTGGCAGATGCCACTTATGAACAGCGTAGAGCTGTCATGGATGAAGTATATGAAGCTTGCGGCGGAAAAATCATCGACTATTTCTTCTGCGACGGTGATGCAGATTTTATTGCAATCGCTGAGATACCAAGCCGTGAAGTACATAAAGGAATGTTAAACAACGCTTTGGCAACAGGATCAACTACGAATTTGAGATCTTGGTATGAGATAGACCTCTCAGCTGTCACTGAAAGTCAGCGAAAAGCTCGTGATGCATTCAAACCGATTACTGGATAATTCAGTTGCTACGCTATTGGGATCTAATCTGACTGGATCCCACCTCCTTACCCCTTACCTAAGCACTAGCAGTGTTGGCTCATTTGTTGGCTAGTCTCCTTTTTTTGATTTCAGCCTGCTTAAATACTGACAATTCGATTCCGTAGGTAGGCACATTCCTTCCAAGACGGGATATCTCTGAATCAGATCCTGTGCTCTGGTATCCTATAGAAATCATGATAAGGATCAGAATCTATATCCAAAAACGGTGAACAGGTGAACAACTAGCCTTCCAGCACCTGCTGTTACTAGGCTGGAGGGCGGTGAACAGCGGTGAACAGCGGTGAACAGGGTGAACAACTTGTGTAAGCAGTACCAGTAACTTGTTCACTCTGTTCACCGCCTGTTCACCTCTAGGGTAACAAGTTAGGGCCAGACAATTACTGGGATAGAGTCAACTTGTTCACCTGTTCACCAATTCCACAAATTTTTCTTTGCCGTCTCGGACTTCCTTCAGCACACCCAGCTCAACAAGCTCTTTGATCAACGCCGATGCTTCCTTACTGGAAACGGTTTTCTTGATCGGCTGCTTGATGTCCTTGAGCTTGGCCCGACCACCCAGCTGATGCAGTTTGTCTAGAATGGCCCTCGCCTTTCGTTCTCGATCAGTCATCTCCACCGTACCGTAAGCACGCTGCATACTGGCAATGAAGAACCTCATGATACTGATCGCATGCTGTGCAGTCTCTTCGGAGACCTTCGCGTCATCAGCATTCCTGCGGGTCATGTAGTGCACCAGCAAGGTTAGTCTGTACAGATAGGTCTGCAGTTTCATGTATGCCGCAAACCCTTGCTCCGACCCCTTCCGCGCCTGGGTTTTCAGGTACTGGGCGAACAAGGCCAGATGATTCCGTGCATGCATATCCATCAAGACCTGTTGCTCTACATCCCTGATTGCAACCAGTCGATCAAAGATCCCCTTCATGGTGTCGTATTCCCGATGGTCTTCAAACAGGATCTGATCAATCTCCTGCTGCCGCTCAATGGACGCAGGGATCTTGGCAATTACAAGGTGATTGAATAGAAATCGTGCTGCCAGGCCGTCGGAAGTATTTTCTTCATTGATAATTTTCCTGACAAGAACCTCTTGGATTCCACCAGACATCGGGACATAGACATCACGCACATATCGGTCAGAGTCTGCTGTCGGGTTCTCAAAGTCGTAGCCATTCCAGAGGCTTAGAATGGTTTGCTTGTCGTTTCCTCGACCTCCTTTGAACTGTCCCAAACCATTGAGGATGCCCAAGATCTCATCAGAGACAAACCCAAGCCCAGCGGGATTTTCTGCATGTAGTGCGATTAGTGTCTCCAGAGTGAGGTTGTTGGCAATCCAAAGCTTGCGGGAAGGTTTGGCAGGTTTCGAAGCATCATCTGTGTGTTCCCAGTCATCGACCTCCTGCTGCCAGAGAGCTTGCCAGGAACGTTGCTGCTGTGCCAGCAGAGCCCCCCAGCCCTGGCAGATCAGGTGCGGGGTGTAGTAGAGCATGCCATGATCGAGGGGATGCAGACTTTTGTTAGTGCAGTGCCGATTACTGCAGAAGCGGTGGTGGGCAGCAGTTGGGCGGAAAAGTGACGGGCAGGGAGACTTGTTTAATTTTTCAGATTTCAGTTCAATGAGGAATAGTCTACAATACCAAAATATGGGCGTTTGGCAGCGGGATAGGAAGAAACCTAGGGTAAGATAATCAACAGAGCATAGGGTTTAAATGGGGAATCAAACTATGATAAATATGATTTTTGACTAAATTGCTAAGTATTGCTTCATAATATTCGAATCTTGAATTTCTGACTTTTTTCCTTCCACAACTATTTTGCCCTTCTCGAGTATGATACACTGATCAGTAAGAGAGAAAATAAGCGGTACGTTCTGCTCAACAACTACTAAACTGATATTATTTTTTTGTGACATACTCTTAAGCGTAGTCCCTATTTCTTTAACCAGGGATGGCATGATTCCATCAGATGGTTCATCTAGTAACATTATCTTCGGATCAGACATTATTGCTCTGCCAATTGCAAGCATTTGCTGTTCACCTCCACTGAGCGTCCCAGCAACTTGACCAGTTCTTTCAGACAAAATCGGAAAGTAACCATAAACTTCATCAAGTCTATCTTTCTTCACAGTTGTTTGGAGCAATTTACCAAGCATCAAATTTTCTGCAACCTTTAGTCGCGGAAAAATCCCGCGACCTTGAACAATAGTCGCAATTTTTTTTTGGGCCCTCAAATGAGGTGGGTAGTCAGTAATATCTTCGTTATCGAGAAAAATTTTTCCACTATGACACGTTAACAAACCTGACAAAACCTTAATCAATGTAGACTTTCCCATTCCATTGCGACCAAGAACCCCGAGAATAGAATTACTTTCTAGTCTAATACTTATTCCAGAAAGAACGCTAATTTTTCCGTAACCGGCAGACACATTTTCAACTGACAACATCAGGAGCACCCAGGTAAATTTCTCTCACAAACTTATTATTCTCAATTGTACTATAGTTACCCTCAGCAAAGATTTTTCCCAGATGTAAAACTGTGATTTGGGCACCAAGTTCCCGTACAAAGTTGATATCGTGTTCGATAACAATTATTGATAAATTCTTTTCTCCTGACAAATTGTTTATTAACTTAGTAGTCGCTATAGTTTCCTCTGTAGTCATGCCTGCTGTTGGCTCATCAAGGAGTAATAATTTTACATTATTGCCAATCAGTAAGCCAATCTCTAGCCACTGCCTCTGGCCATGAGATAACGTATTTGCAAGAACATCTTTCTCATCAAATAGTCTTATCAGTTTCAACGTTTCATCTATTTTGGCATTTTTTTCAAAATTACTATAATTATTTCTAATTACTGATAATTCTACATTTTCATAAACCGTAAGATTGTCAAAGAGAGTTGGAGTCTGAAACTTCCTTCCGATCCCGAGTCTTACTCTTTTAACTAAATCATAATTGCTTATATTTTTCCCATCAAAAGTGATGATCCCGCTAGACTGGAAAAGATGGCCAGAGATCATTGATATAAGTGTTGTTTTTCCAGCACCATTAGGTCCAATTATGCACCGAGCCTCACCTAACTTAAGCTCCATACATATTTTGTCATTAGCTAAGAGACCCTTGAAACTTTTCGATAAATTATGGATTTCTAGCAGAGACATAGTTTTTACTTTTCAGTCTATGGTAAATTTCTTCCAAACCCCCAGCTAAACCACCTTTAAAGAGAATGACAACAGCTATGAATACAATACCGATGATGAGTTGCCAGTATTCTGGAGTTATAGAGTTCAAATAATTAGCAAGAGAAGCAACTAATATCCCACCAAGAAAGGAACCAATGATGGAGTTCCTACCACCTATAGCAACCCAAACAATTACTTCTGTTGAAAATAGTACTCTTGCTAGTGAAGGATCGACAAACCCAGCATGAGTTCCATAAATTGAACCAGCAAATCCAGCTAGTGCCCCAGATACGCAAAATATTAATGTCTTGTATATGGAAGTGTCGTAACCAAGAGCCAAAATTCTATCTTCATTTTCTCTTATACCTCTGAGGATTTTCCCGAAATTGGATGTTGTAAGAAATTTTATCAGTGCATATGCTGTAATTGTTAATAAAAGTGTAAAATAGTACATCGGGATATCATTGAACAATGAATATTCCAATAGATTCCCAAAGCTAATTGAAATCCTATCTACAAATAAACCATTCCAGCCACCAGTTATTTCTTTTTGTGATTTTGCTAACTGCTCAATTATGATTGATAGGGCTAAAGTAGCTAATACGAAGTAGGTTGCCTTAACTTTCGCACTGAACAAAAAATACCCGACAACGCCAGCTATCACCGCTGAAACTATGATTCCTAATAAAATCCCCAGTGTAGCTGAATTCATTAAAAAGGTGCTTTTGACAACTATACCTATTGCATAAGCACCTATTGCAAAAAAACCAGCTTGGCCGAAACTTATTATACCAGTAAGCCCCCATAAAATAGATAGGGATACTGCAAGCAAGCCAAACAGCATGTATTGGGGGAGAATGAATAATATGTATCCAGAGAAAACCAAAGGTATCAAAGCTAATACAAGAAATATTAATAACTCAAATTTTGCTTCTCCAGATATCTTTGTTAAAACATTTTGCATATCATTTTTCTGAGAATATACCTTGTGGTCTTATTCTTAAGATAACAATTGCAAAGAAGAATACAGCTACTTGAGCAATAACTTGATCCGAAAACAAGGCTACTATCGTTTCCAAACCCCCAATCACGAAACTACCTATTATTGTTCCACTTAGAATCTGGCCTATACCCCCGACTATAACAACGAAAAAGGATCTAACAAGATACATGTCCCCCATGTAAGGACTTACTGAAAGCATTGGTGCTACTAACCCTCCTGCTAAACCTGCCATGAAACATCCGAAACCGAATATGATTTTATATGTCAATGAAATGTTTAATCCCAATAAACTTGCCATCTCTCGGTTTTGAATCATAGCTCGAATTTTTATTCCAGTTGATGTTCTGAAGAAAACAAAACCAGTCGATAGAATTACGAAGGCTGTAAATAAACAAATCAAAGTTCTGTAGGCAGGAATCTTATAAAAACCTAAGTCAATTGAACCTGGATATGGATTTACAACCGTTCTGAAATCTGAGCCAAATACAATCTTGATCAATTCAGTTGTAACTAGGAAAAAAGCCCAAGTCAGTAAGAGTGTTTCATAAGGACTGTTGTAAAAACGTTTTATTATCCAATGTTCAAACAGCAGTCCAATGAAACCAACAATGAATCCACTTAAAATTACACTCAGCACAAATGGGATTTCTAACTGGAGACCTGCCCATGTGAAATACGCGCCCAAGGTCAACATGGCTCCATGACCCATATTGATTACGCCAATTAAACCGTAGATGATTGCCAGGCCGAAAGCTGCCAATGCTAACGTTAGAGTTATCAGGGTTGTATCTAGTAACACACTGGCAGCTAATTCCATCTCAATCCAAGTACAATTTACAGTGGTAGATTACATCGTGCATCTTGAGGGACCGCTCTTGCTACTGTTTGCACCTGTTCGAACATGTCGTTGACACTAGACCAGCCCTCTCTAACTCTCATCAAGTATGATGGCAATACAGCCTGATGGTCTATAGCCCTCATCTCAACAGTGCCTTGTGGTGCTTTGTCAAATTTGATACCTTTCAACGCCTCGCGGATGGAACTTGTATCAACTTTTCCAGCTTTTTCAATTGCCATTGCCCCCATGTGCGCAGCGTTATACATACCGACTCCAACGGTATTCATTAGTGCATCCGAACCATATCTTTTTTGGTACCTATCCAAGAAATCTTTGTTGTTTTGGTGCTTGATGGTCATGAAGTAATCAAAGCTTACATATGTTCCTGAAGACACCTCATGACCCAGTCCTGAAGTTACGACCTCCTCATCATCCACAGTCCACAGAGTAAAATCATTCTTCATTCCTGCCGCCACAAGCTGTTTCCTAAAGTTGACTGTGTCGCTACCTGTTAATGAGTGGAAGATTATGTCAGGTTTGGCTTGGCGTATTTGTCTCAATACCGACTCATATTGAGGTGTATTGAATGGAATATAGACTTCTCCAACTGTTTCACCGCCGAGCTCTTTGAGCTTCTCCTTGGTAAACATATTTGTTACTTGAGGCCAAGCGTAATCAGAGCCTATCATGAAGAATTTTTTCCCAAATTTATTACACATATATTCCATGAAGGGCCAGACTTGCTGAGTCGGTTCTGGGCCGAACATGAAAATATTTTCATTGCAGACTCCGGGATAATATTCCTCAATTTGACCTTCATACCATGTTGGATAAAGTAATAGTTTATCCGCTGCTTTTACAATTGGACCTGCTGCATTTCTATCAGCACTTGAAAAAGTACCGGCAAGCAAATCAACCCTTTCTTGCCGCAAAAGTCGATTTGCTTGTTCAACAACCAGTCTTCTATCAGTTTGGTAATCTGCTAAAACCATTTCTATAGGTCTGCCCAAAACTCCTCCAGCAGCGTTTATTTCCTCAACTGCTAATTCAAACCCCCGCGAATGTGCTTTCCCGTAAACAGTCCAAGCTCCAGTTACTGGTGAGAGGACACCTATTTTAATCGGGTCATCTGCATGAAGATTTCTAATAAATGCAGGTGATCCTATAATTACCGCAGATGCTGCTGCTGTTTTAATTAATTGTCTTCTACTGATTTTAGATATTTTATTTTCGCTTTGCATACTTACCTTTTTCATTCACAAAAGAATTAAAAATATATATCCAATTAAAAACTATCAGTTGTCTCCCAATTTAATTAGAGTTTAGAATTTGGATTAGAACATTTAGTTAGCGCTTGCATTGTTCTAAAATTAATACCAACCAACATTCATGTCACTTCCTAACATTTCCCCGTATACATCCTTTCTTCTGTCTCTTAGGGGTTGATTATATTCATTCCAATTTCTTTTCCTACGTGCGTCAGCCAAATTTGCGTCTGCATAGATTATTTCTTCTCGATCTTTGCTTGCGGGGCCACCTATTGGCCAACCCGTATAATTGGCTATTAGACTTTGGCCTATAAATGGTTGTCCTCTCTCAGTTCCTACTCTGTCTGCAGCGGCGATAAATACTGAATTCACATGAGCGGCTCCCATGACTAAGATGTTTGCCATTGCTTCCCTAGTTTTGTCCTGACCAGGAATTGGGACCCAATTAGTGCAGACACAAACTATGTCAGCCCCCTGTAGAGTGGCTAACCTGTAGCTTTCTGGGAACCAGCTATCGTAACAAATGTGGGAAGATATCCTGCCTATTGGTGTTTTGAATACTGGGAAACCTAAATTACCAGGCTCAAAGAAAAGATTTTCCTCATTCCAAAGATGAACCTTGCGAAAGGTGCCAACGTGACCTTTGGGGCCAATAATTACTGAACTGTTGTAAAGTAAGTCCTCTGCCCTTTCATTTATACCCGCTGCAATGTGGATATCAAATTTACTCGCGAGCTTCATCCATTCCTGACAGGTTTCTCCTTCTGGAACAGATTCTGATAGGTCAAATGCTTCTCTACGCGTGTCAAAGACATATCCTGAATTACATAATTCTGGTAAAACAATTAAATTTGCACCTTCTTTTGCTGCCTCTTCAATCATTTCTGAGCTTCTTCTAATGTTGCGTTCTTTTTCGCCAACAATTGGTTCCATTTGGCAGCATGCTATCTTAACAATTGCTTCATGTCTTTTCTTCATAAGTTATACTCCCTGGGTTAAAAATATTAATTCTTTGAGAATTCTCATTTATTCTGATTGTAATTTCTCAGATAGTATTTCTGTATTAATTTTCAAATTTTTGACGAACAATAAGCGAATTTGTCGATGAATCAACTGCCAATTTTGTTTGTCAAAAATGACTCTCGAAATTTCTCAACGTGCGGACGGAACATACATCATAAACTAAGAAAAAACCAATTTATTCCCTCAACACAGATTTTTGTAAGGCAACCAATATGACTAAAACATAATGTGGATCACTCAAAAAAGCCTACAGACCAAGATTTTATCTGCAATTTGCCAGAACCTTTAGTAAAATAAATTATTATGCATGTATCAAAACTCTATCCTGCAGGAAAACTAGACCTCGATGAAGTCTGCGAAATGATTGCCGATGGATGTAGCCTTGCCCAGATTGGGACTAAGTTTGATCGCAGTCGCAATGTGATCTGGAAGTTCCTGCACAAGAGTGAGGAGCACCGACAGGCTTACCTGGCAGCTCTGCAAGAGCGAGGCTTCCATCATGCCAATATGATTGAGCGACTGGTACTGAAAGTGGAGAACGGAGAGATGCCCCCAGACGTTGCCAGAGTAGCTATCGATGGGCGCAAATGGATTGCCAGTCGCTTTCACCCTAACCTACTTTCTGAGAAACTGATCGGCAACATTACCCATCACAAGAGCAGTATTCAGGATCAACATTTGGCAACCCTGAAGAGTATTGTGGAGAAACGGAAACGTCAGATTAAAGATTAGAGAAGGCCAAGCAGGTGGATGGACAACTTGAATTGGCGGGATCGAGTTCTTGACTCGCTGAACACATATCGGGGAGTGTGTTTGTGCGCCTGGGCGCAATTTTTCGTTTGAGGTGACAGTATGCGTGTGTGAGAGGAGATGATCGAGGAAGGGCGGAGTTTATTTTTAAAGTGCGCCTAATTTGCGCCTGCGGGCACAGTTATGAAGTTTTCAAGGATTTTATCAGCACCTAAGTATTTGATATTGTTGGTGGGCTGACAGGGACTCGAACCCTGGACCACCTGATTAAAAGTTGGAGGTATACCCCTAAACACAACACAATCACTGCATCCCACCACAGTTAAAACCTACCTTTGAACGTCTTTATTGTTTGTAGTTTATTGTTGAAATAGGGTCATTTGTTGAGTCTATGTGCGCCCAATTTGCGCCCGGAATGGTTTGTATTGTGTTCCCTAATTGCCCCCAGATTAATTCAAAGAACATCTGATCGTTTCACACACCTCTTAAATATTAGAGCAATCTGTTTCTGATTATCTGATGAAGAGTTGCGGATATCTAGAGTCTTCCCTGATCCTTTTTATTTTGGAGGTTCAAACCAATCCGAGCAATAACAAGTGAGAATAGACTATTTGTTGGGCAACATAATATACTTGATTTTTTATATCTTCCAATCGATAAGTAATTTTTATCTTTTTGTTAAACATTACGAGAAACTTTTATGGAAGCAGGCAATGATCGACGGGATGCAGGCTTTTGTTAGTTTAGTGCCGATTACTGCAGAAGCGGTCGTGGGAAAGAGTTGGGCTGAGAAGTAGTCGTAGGGGTAGATTATGAGAGCTTTCTAGTTCATTGAAGATTACCGTTACTGTAATACTTGATGATGAAAATATCTGTTCCATAGTTGTCGCCATCCAGACCACCAGAAGTACTTCCCGTCACATAAACATTGCCACTGGAATCGCTGGAGATGCCTTCCCCATCTTCTGATGAAGAGGTCCCGAGTTGCTGGGTCCATTGCTTGACTCCACTGCTGTTGTACTTGACCACAAAAAGATCGGTATCCCCAGCACTGGTGTTTCCATCCAGATCTCCCTTGGTGCCTCCGGTCACATAAACATTGCCACTGGAATCACTGGCGATGCCGTTCGCCCACTCCCGATTAGAAGTCCTACCAAGGCCAAAATAGCCAACATTTTACAATCAATAACAGTAATTATTTCAGCATTTTATTCTGATCTTTTGTTTGCTGTTAATTGATCCTGCCTGTGTTTTGTTGCCCACATTTACGACTTTTTTGCGACCAAAATCCAACGCTGGTTGGAACGATTTCTCAATGCAATTACGACCTTTTTGCTACTTTTTTTCTTTTTGGAAGAAATATCGGATAGATTAGTGAATAAAAGGCACTAAAACTACGGATTTCTGATCCGTTGGTTTTTCTGTTGTCATTATTGAGATCAGCACCTAGCATTAAGTCATCAATTGTTTCAATCACAAAAATAGAACAGGCACCATGGGAACTATTCTCGAGATTCCCCGCAAGCAGGGAATCAGCTACCGGGTAGAAATCCGGCGTAAGGGTCACAAGTCATTATGCAAAACATTTCAGCGTAAAACCGACGCGAAGCACTGGATGGAAGAACAGGAGGCGATCATCTACAAAGGGGGCATCGTCACCATGGAAGTCGATCGAAAAACGGTTGGTGATTTGATCCAGCGCTTCCTGGATGAAAGAGTCAGCCAAATGATTCCCTCCAGTCAGAGTGATTATGGGATGCAGCTACGCTATTGGGGAGAAAACATTGGGCATTTGACACTGCGCCAGTTGACCCGATCGAACATCATTGGGGTCCGTGAAAAATTACGTAAAGGCACCTACAGCCGTGGTGTAGAGGAGAAACAGCGAAGCCCATCCACCGTCAACCGTTACACGGCAGCTTTGAGCACCTGCTGTAGCTATGGAGTAGAGATTGGGATGTTGGAAAGGAATCCTTGTACGGGTATCAAAAGGCTGAGTGAACCCCGCGGGCGGACACGTTTCCTCACCGATGGAGAACGTGATCGTTTACTTCAGGTAACAGAGTTGTCTTCCCCCCAACTCCATTTGGCTGTCGTTCTTTCATTGGCTACCGGTGCAAGGCAAAGCGAGATCTGGGGACTGCGCTGGCAGGAGATAGATCTCAAGGATGGATTCTTGAAATTCGAGCACACCAAGAATGGCGACATCCGTGTGGTGCCTGTAATTGGGGAAGTACTTGATTTACTTCGTGGGTATCACAGTCAGCATCGCATTGTTGGAAGAGATGAACTCTTCCCTAGTCGGACAAAGGGGAAGTCTCTCGATCTGCGCACACAATGGGAATCAGCATTGAAACAAGCAGAGATCAAAGATTTTCGGTGGCACGACCTGCGCCACTCTTGTGCGAGCTACATGGTCCGGCAGGGTTTGGACTTAAGGCTAGTGGCCGAGTTGCTGGGTCACCGCACGTTGCAGATGTCCATGCGTTACTCGCACCTGGCCAAGGAGCACCTCAAGAGTGCAATCAGCGAGGCGATGGAACGCTGAGATATGCACCTTAGCTCCTGCTGAAATTATGCTCTCCCCTTTAGCCTTCCCGGTGGGAGCAAACACGCCCCATCCTTTTTAAATTGGGACTCCGGTTCTGATTTTTAGCCAAATTCTCTTATCAACTCGATCCAGTCATCATCTACGCAAATCAGCCCGCCTGTTTTGCTCTTTTCAAGTATTCAGATTGCAGAAGCGAACTACTTTTCTCGAGGTCTCTTGAGCAAACCTTCATTTTTTCCTTGCACCCGCCCTCTTCTTTTAGATAGATAGTGGCATAGATATTTCAAAAGTATGTATTGTAGTCAGAGGTTGTTCGATGGAGCAGAACAGCCAACATCAACCACAAAAAGTATCTATTAGGAATGGATTCCTCATTTCAATGGAGCAGAGTGCTCCATGAATCAATCAGGCTGAGCAACTACACATTAGCTACTTGCGCAAGCCAAGTCGATCTATAGGGTTTCCTCGACTTTAAAAACCTGAGCCCGACGAACCACTTTATCCAGGGGAGACATGCGTCTCCTTGGGAAGTGGAGAGTTCGGTCTCAGGGTTCCTCAACGTATCACGCCTGAGCCCCCGTAACTTCAATTCAATGATTCCTGGCATCCAGCAAGAAGCAGACGTTCTTGCAACATCAATTACCGGTCCTGCCGGCTTGACTGGACAGGTAGGATAAGCCTGTCAGAGCAGATCTCAGAGAATCAATTAAAAGTCAGCAGGTTGCCCGATAGGACCACCAGGTTCTTCCGTTGACCTCTGAGACAATGGCAAGTGAATACTGGGAGCACTTTGGATGAAATGTCTACTCCGTCTCTTTTTTGTCCTGATCATTTTGGGACTGCTGCAAACAGGCTGTGACATACGCGAAGCGACCATTGTCTATGATGTAGAATTCCCCCGAGCCGATAGCGATGAAGCCAGCGGCGGCGGCGGTGGTGGTGGTGGTTCCGGTGGTGGCAGTCCTGGCGGCCCGACCACGGTCACCAACCCCAATGGCTCTGGCGCCGGCTACACCGTCTCCAAAACCATTGCCAATGTCTACGAAGACGGTTCGCTCTCGGATAATTTCACAATTGTACTGACCGCCGCTCCCAGCGCCAATGTGGTGATGGGTCTTGCCAACCCGGACACCACCGAAGTCAGCTTATCACCAAGCTCCCTCACTTTTAGCACCGTCAACTGGTCCACCGCCCAGACAATCCTACTCACAGGTGTCGAAGACGGCATTGCCGACGGCAACCAGGCAACCAACCTAACCGTCTACGTCAACTCCTCCACTGACGGCAATTACTCCTCTGGGGTGGATAACTCTTCGGTGGCGGTCAATTCTGTGGATTCTTCCAGTGTTGCAGCAATCACCATTAGCACCACCGGAGGGAACAACTCGGTCACGGAAAGTAGTGGAAATACCGATAACTTCACGATAGCACTAGCCACTCGTCCTGCTCAGAATGTTACAGTCTCTTTGACTTCTGCTGATACCGGAGAAGTCACCGTTTCCCCATCCTCGGTGGTTTTCACCTCCATCAATTACAGCTCTGCCCGGACAATTGTGCTAACACCCGTTGAAGACGGCACTGCCGACGGTAATCAGAACGTCAACATTTCAGCCAACGCGACCTCCACTGATATTTCCTACAATGGGCTCAGCCAAACAACGCCAGTCACTGTTGTTGACAGTGGAATCTCTGCAGGCATAACCATTACCACAACTGGTGGAAACTCAGTCACAGAGAGCAGCGGCACTACTGACACATTTACTGTTCAACTTAATTCAGCACCAACATCCAATGTCACCCTCACTCTCACCTCCGCTGACACAGGTGAGGTCACCGTTGCTCCGTCTTCTGTAGTATTTGCATCTGGTAACTTCAGTTCTGCCCAGACAATAACACTAACTCCCATTGAAGACTATATTGCTGATGGTAATCAGAACGTCAACATTTCAGCCAATGCGACATCAACAGACATCCTCTACAATGGGCTGGGACAAACAACGTCTGTTACTGTTATTGACAGTGGAACAGCTTTAAGTACTCCAAGCAATTTAACGGCAACTGCTGTTTATTCTGACAGGATCAATGTACTTTGGGATCGTGTGGCAGAAGCAGACAACTACACCATTGAATTTGGTACAAGCAGCGGTAGCTATTCTGGTAGTACCACAGTCACATCAAGCTCAACAAGACCCCCCTTCTACCATACTTCCCTAACTATATCAACTACTTACTACTACCGAGTCAGGTCTAACAATGCAGGAGGTAGTAGCGCATGGTCATCTGAAGTCTCTGCTACTACTTTAGCTCCCGGCTTCACTCTGAGCAGGACAACTGCAACCGTTACAGAAAGTGGTGCGAGTGGAAATGATATCTGGACAAGAATGCTTACAGGGCCATTCTGGCAAGGGGCTGTGCGTACATACACAGCATCTGACTCACAAGGAAACGCATATATTGCTGGTACTACTAGTAGTGCTATTGGTAGCTCACTGCCTGATAACAAATCAACAGTGGCAAATTATACAAAAGCACAAGATTTTGTAATAGCTAAATATAATAGTGGAGGTGAACGTCTTTGGGTACAACAAGTAGGAAGTACATCTAATGATGATGTCTATGGAATAGAGGTTGATTCAGAGGATAATATTATTGTAGTAGGAACAACTGGTGATGCAGATTTTGCAGGAACATCAGCTTGTAGTGACGCTTCTCATAATCTTGCAATAGTTAAATTGAATTCCAGTGGTGTCCAACAATGGTCAACTACAACCTGTACTACCTTTACTACTTTGCCTTATGGGATGACAGTTGATTCAAACAATAATATCTATATTGTCGGGAGAACTTATTATGATGTTGGCCCTAGCTCTGTAAGATTAAATTCTATGGAAATGCCGAATACACTAACTACAGATGCATTTCTTGCCAAATATAATAGTAGTGGAGTAATTCAAAAAACAGCAATCATAGCAAGCACAAAAGGTACAGGTGTTAGTGGAGACTACGGAGCGTCAGAAGAGGCACAGGCTGTAGCTGTTGACAACTTAGGAAATATTTACGTCTCTGGTGAAACTTCGATGAAAGCTGGCAGAGAAATAATAACACCAGTCAGTAGCGGTTCAGTTGCTCCACAAAATAGGAAATTTGCTTTTTTAGTTCGCTATGACAGCAATTTTTCAAACGCTTGGATCAGAACATTTGTGAGCACTACAGATGGGGGTACTGCTGCATCAGATTTAAAGATTAAATCCAATGGGAATGTTGTAATTTTTGGAGACACATCAGGCTCACTCCCCGGATTCACAGATATTGATGGTTATTTCGATGATTATTGGTTTGCCGAATATGATTCAAATGGTAATCAGCAGTGGTTACATCAAGAGGTTCTAGCAGGGTACTCTGGGGGTCAAGCATACTCAGGCCGATGGCATGACGTTCTAGCAATTGATCAATCTGACAATCTCTATGTTCTTGGTAACACAGACATATACTTAACCCCTGCCTTTGATCAGGGTTTAGGAACAATCATAAAGTTTAATAGTAACGCTACCAGCAGAATCAATACAGTCGAACTCCCATATGGTTATGAGCTACAAAAGTTGCACATCGTATCAGACACTGTTGCTTATGTTTCAGGATACAACATGGGATTCCCCGAAATAATGGATATCGCTGGTCAAGTGAACGGTTACGGCACCAAAGGTAACTTGATATCTCAAATTAATCCTAGTGCTTCTCCAGCTACCTCTAATCTTGGCAGGGATAGTATCACTCTGACTATGCAAAGAAGACCAACTTCCTATGTAAGAGTCTGTCCGTCACATTCTAGTCCCGATGAATTGCTAGTCGGCCCGAATGGGGCGAATTATGGTGTTGCTGACGCTATGAAATTAAACACTATTTGGCCTTTGACATATAATGACGAAGTTGCTGCCTGCCTTCATTTTTGGCCCAATTACAACACTACTGAACCTTTAGTAGCAATTGATTTTCAATTCTATTCTATCCAAGACAATGTCACTGATGGAAATCAAGTTGTCCCAGTAAGTTTCACTGTTGAATCTGATGACAGTGATTACCACAATATGACAATCCCGAATGTCAATGTGACTGTAGTTGATGCGGCCTTGGCTGTTCCCAAGGCTCCGCTTCAACTAACAGCTACTGCAAGTGGAACAAATATTACCCTGAATTGGGCTAAGCCCATCACAGGATTGGGGGAAGGGATAACTAATTACACGCTTCAGTGGAACAATGATAATGGATCAAGCTGGACAAACATCACAGGTATTACTGGCACAACTCACAGCCACACTGGGTTAAGTGGGAATACGAATTACTATTATAAAGTCTTTGCCAACAATGCTGCAGGGGCAGGCCCAACTTCAAATGTAGACAATGCCACAACTGGAGCAGCCGCAAGAACAGTCACACTGACCAATACAGGAACAACTTCGATCACTGAAGGAACAACTGGAACAACTCGATCACGTTCTCTTGTAGCCACCTTGAGTGCTTCATCCACTCAAGCGACCACCGTCACACTGACGCCTACTGGCACAGCCACAGGTGGTGGAGCCGATTATACCTTGCTCAGTTCAACTATTACGATTAACGCAGGAAACACAACAGGTTCTACTACTGTAAATTCTCTTGGCGATGATGTTGATGAAAGTAACGAAACAATTATTTTGAACATCACTGGAGTTTCTGGTGGTGAAGGTGCTGTAGAAAATGGCACACAGACCGTCACATTTACTATCACAGATGATGATACGTCTGGCTTTACGGTTGCTGAATCAAGCGGAACTTCTGTCAGCGAGGCAGGATCAACAGACACTTTTACGGTTGTGCTGAATTCAAAGCCGACAGGCAATGTGGTCTTCAATGTCACTTCTGGTGATACCGGAGAAGCTACAGTTTCCCCTTCAACTTTGACTTTCACAACAGTCAACTGGAACAGTGCTCAGACCGTGACCGTTACAGGGATTAATGATGATATTGATGATGGGAATGTCAACAGTACAACCACTATAGCAATCAACACAGGATCGACTGCAGACTCAGCCTATGACTCTGTTTCTTCACAAACAGTAACAGTCACCACCACTGATAATGACACGGCAGGATTCACAATTGCTCAAAGCAGTGGCTCAACTACCGTAGCAGAAACTGGCTCGACAGATAACTTTACGGTTGTGCTGACTTCTGAACCAACAGGCAATGTCGTTTTCGCTTTAACAGATAATGATACAGATAATACTGAGATTAGTTATTCTCCAACCGCTTTAACCTTCACTGCAGGGAACTGGAACAGTGCCCAAACTGTGACAGTGACAGGCGTTGATGACTCTGATGTAGACGGAACGATTACAAGCGCAATCACAGTAGCAGTCAATACTGGATCTACAGCGGATTCAACCTATGATTCTGTCTCTTCTCAGACTGTTACCGCCACAACCACAGACAATGATGTTGCTGCTGCGTTCAGATACAGTGCAATAGGTGGCTCTACTACCGTTTCTGAAACAGGTACTACAGACAATCTAAATCTT
>JACLAC010015454.1_pt1 | contig 22793 bp, 32 predicted proteins | sample 8027881 | NCBI WGS metagenome assembly JACLAC01 (sample SAMN15725517, study PRJNA655200) | protist metagenome | isolation source: fluorescence activated cell sorting (FACS) single amplified genomes of... | place: Spain: Blaines Bay Microbial Observatory, Mediterranean Sea | collected 2016-01-19 | reverse complement strand
CTTATTCATCACCACCACCGCCTGCACCGTCTTCAGCTTCACCATTCCTGTGGCCTGCGGCACCGCCATCTCCAACGTTTGAAACCGCCGCAGACGCAACTGCTTTTGCATGCACCGCCGCACTAGCATCCTCACTATGCCTGCTGTAAAGCAAGCGGTAAATATTTTTGTCCCCGTTCTCTGACAAACACCCATCCTCAGTGCGTGTCACTCTCCTCTTCGTACGAAGTAACTCCTCGCCTCGCCTCCACTCACCGCGCGTTTATCCGCTCACCCATTTCCTCACAACCAGCTCTGCTACTATCCACCACTGTTTTCCTTGTTATTACTACTTACTAGTACTCAGAGGACTCGTCCGCTGCCAAGCCGGATGCACGAACACGCACCGAATTTTGTCGCGATTCCTACTACATCTACAAAGCGATCTCCTCTGCATTAGCGTCGGGGTCGGGCACTTCCGCCACCAGGCCCTTAACTTTTAGCAGGCAGTACACGCTGTGCGAGCGCGGACAGGCGGCGGCCAGGAAGAGGACGTAGCGCGTGCGGTCCTTCACTTCACTAATTTAGTCCAGAGCCAGGTTTGTTGAGGCTCTCCAGCACGGTTTCGAACCTGTATCGGCCCGCGTCGCCTGCTGGCAGGCGCCAGCGCGCTGGCGGCCGGCGGTAGGGCGCTGCGTAAGAGTACAGCTTGCTATCAACTTCCTCAAAATCGAGCTCGAAAATTTTCGCGCCGCCCTGCTTGACTGCGTGCAGGCCGAGTGGGTCGCACGCAGGCGGTGGCAATGGTGGCGGCAGTGCCGCAGCGGCAGCAGCCAATGCCTCAGCTTCCGCTTCTGCACTGTTGTCTCCTCAGTCCACCTTTTCATTTTCTGGGTCGTCCGCAGCAGCAGCAGCAGCAGCTGCAGCTGCAGCACCTACTCCTTCCTCCGCAGCAGCAGAAGCACCGTCCTCACCCTCACCCTCAACTCACGCAGCAGCAGCAGCATCTTCGCCTGCGGGCACCTCACCCTCGACTGACGCTGCAACGTCCCCGGACGCATCAGCAGCGGCAGCCTCTGTCGCAGGTTCGCCTTCTGCCCCCTCTGCTCCGTCGGCCTCGCCGTCCGCAGTTTCGTGCGCACCCTCAACGAGAACCTTATCCTTCTCCATACTTGCTGCTGATGCATCTCCCTCCGGCGCCGAATCACTCGCAGAGGGCTGGTTTGAGTGCGCATTCGAATTCGATAGTTTCTCTTTATCACTCCCTTTCTCTGCTGCGCTGTCTCACGCGCTGCTGCTTTGGTAGTGCATGTTCGTATCGCCCTCCTTCAGAACGTCTTTGGCGATGGCCTCCTGCGCTTCTTTGGACTTGGGCGAAGTCGCGGGCGGTGCTGCTACTGGAGCGGAATCCTGTTCTAGTTCTTGGTCTTGCTCTTGTTCTTGGTCGGACATGACTTTGACTTTACCTTTAGTATTAGTTGCTAGTTATAAAGATAATGCTTATGCCTACCTAGTACTTGTCGCCGCTAGAGTTCGACTTATTCTTAAAAGTAGTAGACTAATCATTAGAAACGTACGCTACACCTAGACATTTCATGACATTTTTTTCATTCACGTACGACATACTTTTACAACTCACACACCGCGCCACTTTGGATGATTCCCTACTTCAACCACTTCTTTTCGAACAACGAACATGCACCAGCGAGTATACAATTACAACTTACTTTTACTAGCTCTGGCTAGAATAAAGTCAGAAAATCATGACATGATGTTGTGGTTTTTCAGATTTATTTTTTTATTTTTTCTATATTCTACTTTTACTTCTTTTTCATGTGCCAAAAATGCCAACGTGGACGCCGCCCGTCGACAACATCACATATACTTCGACGATTCTAGAATATTTTATACCAAGTATACCTCATTTTTCACGTATACGCTTTCTTGTCCTTTCTATTTCAATTAGGCGTAACTTTCTGTCGACCAGCCGATATTTGAGCCTGGTCTATATCGGCTGGTCAACGAAAAGTTACGCCTAATTCAAGTACGTCCTTTAAAGTAATCTATGCCTACACCTTCTTTATCTCAATAAACTTCTTACGCTTCCTTCGCACACAGCAACTTCCGGAACTCCATGTACTTGCCCTCGTGCTGGCCCATGTGCCACTGTACGATCGGGCTGTCCCGCGCTTGCGCCGGCGTCGTATGGTTGCCGCGCATGGCCTGCGAAATCTCCTCGAGCACCAGACTTTTGTACCCGATGGCGTAAAAAGGTAACTGCGTGGGATCCACATTATGACCGTTTACCGCGGCCTCCCCACTCATAGCTGTCTGCAAGACCGTCTGCCACTCTTCAGTCACGTCTTCAGCGAGTTCCTGTCTGTCTTCACCTTCGCCAAACAGCTCGTCCGATCCGAGATGTTCAATTGCGCGCGTGCTCACCGCATCCTCAAAGTGTTGTATGTCGCAATAAAACACGTCCATCCGGTCGAGCGATGGAAACTGCTCCGGGTACAACACACATAGCTGTGCGCGCAGCTCGGCAGCAACGCTCCGCGCCGTGGATGGCGAGAACGCCAGCGGCAACGTCATGTCGACCAGGACAACGCCGGCTTCCTCCGAGCCGCCGCGGTGGCGGACGCGCCAGTAGGTGGGCACGCCTTGGACTTGCTCTAGGTCGTTACAGTTACTACTTGCACTTGGAGTTCCCAGTGCGGTCGGATGGGGACGCAGCCCGAAGTCAAACACAGGCAACTGCACCTTCACCTGCGACGGGCGCAGCCGCGGCTTGCCGCCGCTTGCCTGGAACCAGGTGCAGCGGTACTGGCCTTCTGCCTCCAGCGAGAGCACAGACATCGCGTTTCCGGCCATTCCCATTCCCATTCTCATACGGATCTCCGCAACGCGCTGCTGGTTGGCGATGTGCAGGGCCTTCGCGGCGTCGACGAGCGCGTACACTGGGTGGTGTTCATCACGGTCATATTGTTCAGTTCCTTGCGCATTGCAAAACGGAATCCAATTACTAAGCTGGAGGCCCACATTCAAGCGCGCCACGGTTGCCATCGCATCTTCCGAAGCAGGGGAAGCCATCACCTGCATGTAGGGCTTGTACGTGTCATTGCCCTCCATAGCCCAGCGGCGCGGGCCTCCGCCTCGTCCTTCCTTGCTGCAGATTTTTCCCATATTGCTATTGCCTTTGAATTTGCCTTTGCGTTTACCCGTGTTATTGCTACTTGTTTTGCTATTACTTGTTTTGCTATTGCTATTGCTTCTACTAATAAGTACTGCTACTGATGTTGCTATACTAAAATGCCTGCAGTAACTGTAAATGTAAACGAATCGACGCTTTCTTGCTATTTGCAAAAGTTTAGAAGTAGATTTTACTTTTTCTTAGCTTTTAAAAGGCGAACGAGCAGAACGAAATTGAAGACCTGGTGATGATGAATCTGGATAAAGTTCAAGATCAAGAATGAAAAAGCTGATAAAGAACAGAATCAGTAATATGCATGAGATAATCATATTTTCACACGCATATCGATTTCAGAATTTACTTTTACTTGCTTAGTTCACGAATAAGAAAAGGAATAGCAATGAGCGCAAGAAAAAAATTCACTTCATTTACCAAAGGGGTCAAAGTCGATAGTCAACATCTTCTTCATCAACTTCCAGAGATACAGAACCTCACGGTCAAGTCGCATCGGCGCGATAGCAAATAACCCCAATCCTGTTTCGACATGCATGTCCGTACAGGAAACTGCCGCAAACTGACTTACTTCGTGGCCGTGAGAAAGCAAAATTGAAAAAATTTTGAACATAACGTGACTGTGACATTGAAACATGAATCTTCTCTTTCAATTCGACCATTCAGCCGCGCCTATACTTATACACACTTAAACATCACCTTTACCTCCTCAATATTTTTCTTGCGTCGCCGCTAACACGCATTAAGCCGTTTACGCCGCCGGCGGCGCGCTCGGCGTCAGCGGTCCCACGCGACTTGCGTTGCGTGAGTTCTGCTGACCTCCACCTCCTCGCACTCCGCCGCCACCACCGCCACCGCCCGCAGCCATCGGATACCCGCCACCACCGCTCATTAGCGGGTGGTCCCGCGCGTTCATCCTCAATTCACGAGCTCTACTAATCCCGAGCCTGCCGTTCCCGCTGTCTTTTGTTACTAGTTCGTGAAGCAGCTGTACAACCGAAACCCGATGTAGCACACGCAGCATCACAGGACGCCGAACCATAATATTTGCCCGATGTAGTACCACATGCTTCGTGACTTGTACGCCTTCTTCGGCAGCAGCACCTGCTTGTTCTGCCAGTCGTAAGAGACGTAGTACTTGCGGTGGAACACGTCACCCAAAATCCAGAAGTTCATGCTGCCACTGGTGTCCGGTGACACACACAGCTGCCCGCCCGCCAGGCAGTAGTCGTCCGACGTGAAGGAGTAGACGTAGGAGTTGATGGTGATGTCTATCGTCGGACTGCTGCTTCCACCGGCACATGGGTTGTTTGGGTCTGCAAAGAGTTTTGCGAAGGCCTCAAAATCTCACATGGGCATCACGAGGCAACTGGTACCCGAGTCGACCATCCCGCTTGTGGAAGACCCATACTGCTTGTCGCCTAAAGCCGCTAAGCGTTCTTTACCTTTAGCTTTAGGTTTACTGTCTGAGTCTGAGTCTGCAGGACCAAACAGCGAGTTGAAGAAGTTGAACAGCGAGCTGCTACTGCTCGAAGCACTGCCCGCGCTGAACGTCGCCACGTCGTCGTACTGCAGCATCCAGTACAGGTAATCCGACGTGCCCGTCTGTGGGTTCGTCAGTTTCTGCACGTCCACCACGTTGATATCCGCCTTTTTGTCGTCCGTCTTGTCCGTGTCCTTGCTGTCGCTCGGGTACCGCGCCGCCGGCACGCTCCCGATCACCAGGTGCCCCGAACTCAAATCCTGCCCACCTTCATCTGTCATCTCGAACGAAAATACCGGCTGCATCTTTTTTTGCCCAAATTTGCCACTGGGATCTTGCTCCAGGAAGGTTTCCATCACTGTCTTCGGCTCGACATCCGAAGGCACTTCTCAGAGGCCGTTGAAGCCCATGCCCAGAATGCCGTCGAACTCTCACGACGGGAAAGGGTCCGTGCTATGGACGACCCGCAGGAAGCCCTGGTCTTTGATGGAGAAGGAACTCGTCTGCAGTGCACCTTGCGATTGGGATTGCGTGTTCGTGCCCGACAGCGAAACCGCCTCACTTCCGTAGTAGCCGGCACACGTGCCCGTACCGTACGCCAGCTGAATGAGTTTTTGCGTCATCTTGCCACTGCTGCTCTTGTCCGACGAATACTTGTTGTGCGTGACCGTATAGCCCGACACAAGCTCACGCAGGTGGGACCGACTCAGATTACGCCGCCGCGCGACGATCTTTTCTCCTTCATCATTCTTCATCTTCAATTGATCTCCCCCGTCACAGTTCCCGCAGCTCACGTCCGGGACCCACAGGTTGCTGCTGCCTGTGTCGAAGATGACTTGGAACTCCTTTGCTGGAGTGCCGATGCTAACCGGACCGAAGTATTCCACATCTTGCCGTCCAGGGTTGATGAGCGGCACGTCGATTTCGTCGAGCTTACGGTTTTGTTTTTGCGACCGAGCTGAGGGCGCCGGTGCTGAGGGCGTAATAACGTACTTGGCGACCGAGCTGAGGGCGCCGGTGTGAGATTTGACCTGGGGTATTGTAAAAGTGAATATATGTTTATGTAGTGGAAAAATAAAAATGAAAGAGAATGGGATCTAAACATAAAAGAAGTAGCTGGTGGCTGACTCTGCTTGAACTAGAAGTGAAAATGATACTGATAAGACGTTGAAAGAAGAACACACACACAGTCGCTCTTGAATCATATAGATATTGATATATCACTCACCCGTCGCGTAACCGGGATGCGCACCCCCTCGCCCAAGTAAACGGGAACCGGCGTCCACCAGTCCCAGCGCCAGTCGCGTCACCTCAAGCTTTTCGCCAGCTGCTGGAAGAATCCGACCAGCGTGTACCCAGCCAGGCCCAGCGCGAGCAGGAAGAATGCACCGAAAAGCACGAGCACTTTCCGGCGCAGCGGGCGCGACGCGGGCGCGTCTGCAGGCGATGAGTGCAGGTCGGCCGAGGAAGATGACGACGTAACGTCGTCACCGGAAATCAGCTTCTTCCTCGTATCCTTGAACATCATTTTTTATTTTTACCCCTCGTATTGACAAAATTTTTCCTGACTGACTAAAAATTCTTTACATGAATAACTTCCCGAACGCGACTTCTATCTTCTGGTAAAAAAAATATTTGGGTCAACCAGCGCCAGCGGAGAGAGTTGTTCAAGTTTTTTTGTGTGAGAATCAACACCGTACTACCCCACGTCCGATCCAGACGCCAGCTGCAACACACGTTTGTTAAGTACTTCCACAACTACTCACACGTGGCAACTTGACCTTGAGAAAGAACATCCACTTCCACATCATATCACGAAGATGATTGAAGTCAATTCAGTAGTGAATCAATCTGTCGAAGAAAGTATCACCCCGCCCTTATTATCAGAACACATCGATAATTTCCACCTGTGCCTTCAAAAATTCTAATACTAAAGCTTATCACATCGTCTAAAGCTCTGCCCAACTCATACTTCTGAGACCCTGGGTTCTGCTTGCGAATAGATGTAGCTAAGTGGTGTAGACGTAGATTGCCACTGCTTGCGAACACAGCTCAAGGCTGCAAAAAGCCAAGTGGTGTAGAGGATAGACGTAGATTACCATTCAACAAATTTCAAACATCTCAAGCTCAATGCCGTCCATTTCTGGACCTGATCGGATTCAAACGCCGACCGTAGTCGAAATATTCTTGAAAAATTCTAATCTTTCTACGTAAAACAAATAAATCTACGTTCATTCCGACGGGCTATCTAGATCGCTATCTTCCCTATTTTGCAATATAGTAGCGAGTTTGACCGTGCTATTAGCTTTAGTATCTATATATCTACACCAGAGTAATGAAATGCGCACATAAATTTTTTGTGCAGCAGAAAATCATAACGTGGCGACGTGAACAATGTGGTGAATACATTTCTACCTCAGTCGAGCTGTATAAGTCCTACGATTGGTAGTTGTGTTTGTTAGAATAATACCCGCCTTCAAGTAGAAGTTTATTGAAAATGAATAAAATGATTTAGTGAAACTAAAAGATTGCCCAAGATCCAAGACTAATTTTTAGGTTAAGGAGCCCGCCATAGACACTAGGAAGCGCCATGAACAGATGTCAGATTCTGCACATGACATTTAGTTTTTTTAGGTTAAAAATTAAATACTTCTTGAAAAAATCAAATTATTACGTCGAGCAGTAGGAATACGTACTAATAGACCTACTATCTCTAAACTCAAATTTACCAGAAAAAAAGTCGTTCTGTAGCTGAGACTGTCGCCCACAGTTACAGCTTGCAGCGCTACTCCCTTTACAGCATGCTCTTCGGACCACCACCGCTGTTCTTGTTTCTGTTCCCTGGGCTCACCCCGCTGTAGTCGTGCAGGATCGTCTTCCCCAGCGCCGACAGCGTGAGGTCGATGCCTAGCTTGATCGTCTCCGTCGTCGGTTTCATGTCTGGGTCGTCGCCGTGCATCTGCGCGTCCGGGTCAATTTTCTCCAGGCCGGGGTTGATTTCCACCATGTCCATGGACACCAGCCGCTTCGTCAGCGCCAGCTCCTCGCAGATGTAGTGGATTTCCCGGTACGAAAGCCCGCCCCTACTAGCACGTCCCCGTACCCGGCGCGATGGACGGCTCGCAGGAGTCGATGTCGAGGGACATGTGGATCTTGCGCGTCTGCTGCGGGTCCACGGCCTTCAGCGCCTTCTCAATCACGGTGGTGATGCCGAACTTGTCCACGTCGCTGGAGCGGAGCGAGGAAACGGAGAGTTACTTAAAAAAGGTTTTTGAATTTAGATATGGTAGGCGGTATCGGTCTACTCGTCGGTCTACACGTGTTGGCACGTGGTACAAATCGTAAGAGAAACTGCTCTACTCCACTTTCACCAACCCGGCGTCGATTTTTTAGATAACACGAACTGATGACACTGCTCAACCCACCCCCGAATAAGGCACCCAATATTATTGACTTCAACAACAAGATCACAATATCTTTGAACACACAAGATCACATTTCACAATATTTTTGAACAACAATGTCCATAAGTCAAACAAACTCAGACTCACCGCATCGTGAAGATCGTGATGTCCGGCTTGCTCCTCAGCAACTCGCCCTCCGCCTGGTCGATGTCCCGCAGCCCGATGTACGCGAAGTTCTTCTCGTGCACGCACCCGCCGTTCTCCAAAACACTCTTCAAAGTCCTTTTGCCGCCCAGCCCCTGGATGTACTTGCTCTGCTTGCCCGCCGCGCTCGTCTCGTCGGTGAAGAACTGGCTCGGGTGCTTGTTGAACCAGCCCAGCACGTGCGCCGCCGGCATGCCGTGGTAATTCAAAGATGGAGAAGTCTCCGGCGTGTTCGCGTCGCCGTGCGCGTCGATCCAGATCAGCGCCAGCTCGTCCTTGCCGTAGTGCTCGCTCACCGCGGCGATGCTGCCCGTGGCGATGCTGTGGTCCCCCCCCACCGTCAGCAAAAAAAAGTCGTCCGACTGCTTCAGGATGTCGAGACACCTACTAGTAAATGGCCTCCACGGCGGCGCCGATTAACTCGCGGTTCTTAATCGCGTCGTACGCGTCCACCCTCGCGCCCGATGGACTCGCCTGGCCCTTCACCAACCCGTCGCTGAGCACCAGGTCGCCGCCGTGGTAGTTCTGCGCCACCGCGTAGTCGGAGAACGACTGTCTGCTGCTCACGCGCTTCGCAACGCCCTTCCCGTTGTCGTTCGAGTTGGGCACCTTATCCACGGTCCACTTGTTCCAGAACGCCTTATTTTTATCGAGACGACCCCTGTAGTCCCGCACCAATCCTCTGTCCAGATACACCTTCTCAAAGTCGATGTCCCCAAAGTCCTCCACTGTGTAATTCAGCTTCTTACTAGAGCGGAAAGAAGCCGGCGTCGCGCATGCACATGGGGGCCAGGTCACTAGCCCTCGAGGTCCTGGCCGTCGACGAGCGGAACGCCCACGAAGGCGACACTGCTCTTCTCGAACGCCTTGGCGCCAATCTTGGTGTTTTTGGACTGGAGAGAAGCCATCTTTTTTTGATTCTTGTAGTTACGCTTACGAGCTTGAGCTTATCACACTAATATGCTTATGCTTATGCTTTTTTATGCTTTATCCTTTGTTTTGCTTTTTACACGATAAAATTCAATCGATATGTTAATATAGTATTATGTGTTCAGCTACCTAGCTGCGATATAATTTTTTACACTACAAGAATTCCGGTCTTGAAGATTCGCTAGCCACAAGCTGCGATAACCTAGATCTAGAATAACAAACTGCTTGAAATTGTAATACTTATTTGCCCTACTCTCGTTTGAGTGTGGTGGTTGAAGTTAAAGTTGAAGGAAAAGCTCTCAGTCAATGGTGGATGTTGTATTGACGGTTCTCAAAATGTTGCCCTTGTTTTGTGTTTTTTTAAGAGTTGTTTTCCAAGTGAGAGTATCCAATCTAGCTTTGTGACGCACGATAGCTGCATATCGATCTACGGAACGGACGCAAACCTTATTAACTTAAACGCACAAACTACGGAACAGGAACAGAGTGAACAGAATAACACAAGAATAACGCATAATGTGGCGACGGAACATCATTGATATAGCACCGATAAACCCTTTTCTCAAATTAACACAATTGCAATTCCAATTATATTCGCAGTCAAAGTAACATGGAGCAGTAGCAATACAACTTGATCAATCTCAAAAGTACTTTTTTATTCTTCATACCGCGGTGATACTTCACATGTGCCGCCTCCGCGCATAGCAGCGATAGCATACGTATCGGTATCTATAAAAGTATAGCCGTAGGTATATAGAACATAGACACGACTGTATTCTTCTGTCACATCGAACGTAATGGTGAGCATCAAGTCTTGTTTGACGACGACGCATCCTCAAAAAAGTCATTTTGTGTGCGTATGGGTATGACTGATAGATTTGTACCTTTAAGTTTTATGATAAATTTTTTTTTGTAAATGAAACATTATACATACTAGAGTATGCTGCTTCAGCTTGAGCTTCTTAATCTTAGCTGCGTGTGTGTTTGTTTGTAGCGAAAAGACGATACAATCTCTCCCTCTGATATAGTTATTGTTATAAATATAATATAGAACAGAAACAGATAAACGAATACAAAACAGTAGGATTAGCGGTAAACGCATATCTGCTATACATCAACTACTTTACTTCTCTTTTTCTACTATCTATATACGAAGTACGAAAAAGTATAATCGTATGTAAGTAACCACGAAGGTCAAAATATGAACACAAAAGTGTAGCATGATTATCATTATTCGTTCGCTGCGAACATTTAATTTTAAAGATCTGCGTCTTCTACTGTTGAAATTAGTCGCGGCTCCCATGCTGTCGGTGCAGCCCCGGTGGGCCCTGCGGAGCAACACCGCCTGTAACGTCCGCTGCAGCCAGGTCGGGATCCGCTTCAGTGGCCATACTCAGCGCAATGGCTGCGGCCAGGTCGGGATCCTCTTCATACTCATCGCTGTCGCCACCGTCCTCAGCTTTGTCCGCCCGCTCACCCTCACCCTCAGCGGCCATCGCCTCCACACCTTCCTGATCACGCTCATGTTTCTCCAGCACAAGCTTCACTCAACTCACGAAAGCCCCCAACTCTCCCTGCTGCTCCTCACACAGTGCGTTGCGCTGCTCCGTGAGGCGGTCCCCGTAGCGGATGCGCTCCGTGTCACACATTGGCACATGCATTCCCGAGTTCCGCGGATCGTACTTCCTCTTCCACTCCGCCTGCGTGTCGGCGTCGTGGAAGGACTGGCCAAAGCCGAGGCCCTGGTCGTCATCTCTACCACCGCGTGGCTTTCCTAATGTGACGCCGTCGAAGGGCGTACCCGGGAGTCTTAGTTTTGCTTCTAACAAGGGCAGCGATGGATTGCCCTCCGGATCGTGGCCCGTCGCGAAGATGTGACCACACGCTTTGCGCGCGCTGGGCGAAGTAAGGTTGATGCGTTTGGGGTCAACTTCCTTCTTGCTTTTGCTTTTGTCGGGAACGAACCGTCAGCCATTGGTAGCGAGAATGGTCTCTGTAAACTTCTGGATGAACCTGAGGCAGCGTGCGTCCTCGGGCGTGATGACGTTGAGTCTCCGCTTCTTGGACGGCGGCGGCGGCGCACAAGGGGAGGCAACGGCGCCTCCACCGGCACAACCACGATTCTCCGACGTGCTAGGCGCGCTGGCGCCAGAGCCTGACACTGATGGACTAGCTTGAGGACTAGCCAATGGACTACCTGCATCATTCGCACTTGCAGGTGCAGGTGCGTTGTCCTTTGGTCCCCAAGAGCCGCGAAGTTTTTTCCTCATCTTAGTATCACTCTTCTTTCACTCCGCGGCAGCTGCCTCGGCGCGTGCTGCTGCGGCGGCCCTAGCCGCTTCTCGCGCTACTTGCGCTTCGGCAGATGCTGGCGCCGCGCTTACTTCACTTGCTGCACTTGCCGGCGCAGCCAATGCGTCGATCATGCCGTCGTCATCGTCATCACCACTAGCACTGTCACTGTCGTCGTCGTCGCTGTCGCGTTGCCGCTTGGTGCTGCTGATGACGCCGGCAGCATTCAGCACTCTGCCGGGTGTATGGTCCTCCTTTTTCTTCCTCTTCTTCTTCTTGCTACCACCGTCCGAGGGTGCATCGTCATCGTCATCATCCCCACCACCGCCGCTTCCACGAGCGCCACCATCAGGCGTCGGTCCGCACAAGTCGCGCAAAGCGGGTTCGACACCCCACCGCTCGGCAACTTCACCCTCACCAACTTCACCCTCACCAACACCCTCACCAACACCTGCACCTGCACCCAGCACCGCGTCCTCTCCCCAGCGGCGGCGCACCCATTCACTACGCGGCTCCAACGCTAGACCCGCCTTCTCGTGTAGCAGCGCGTTGAACTTCCGCAACAGCTCGCTCTACCACCTCTCCTAGGCTCGCCAGTGCCCCTCGTGCTTGAAATTCGTGTTTTCTCCAAATCCGAAGTCGTTGGAATTTTGGAAATTTCCAAACACGTCCAGCTTGCACACCTCGGCCACAGTCACCTCCCGCCTTACCCGCCGCCCAGATTCGTCGTAGTAGGTCTGGCGATCGAACACCGAGTCGTCGCGTCCCACGAAGAAGTTGTATCTACCATGAGTCAGTTCAGTCCAGAACACGCTGCCGGCAGCGTCGGAAGGATAACACTTACGCCTTTCCTTTTTCTATGGTATCTTTCCTTTTATGAGGATGGTATCTTTTTCAAGTGTGAACTTGGCACCAGTGTTCACGCGGTCACGTATCTTCGCCAGGTTTCAGATCCGCACGTCATAGGGTATATTGTTCTGGTTCTGCAGCAGGTGCCCTATCTGCGCATCCAATTCATCCTGATCCCAGTCATCCCTCGCTGGATGGTACACGCGCCGATCTGATTCTCCCTTCCCGTCAAGCCGTCCGGCGCTCTCACGCGTCGACACCGCGTCTCAGCAGAATCACTCTCTACTATCAGTCACTATAAGCGTACAATGTAGCCCTGCTCTCATTCACCGTGCTTCATCGCCTGCCTGGTGGCTTTGTTCGTGTGCCTCACCACCAAACCTCGCTTGACCGCGGTGTCGACCCACGAGGAAGACGTCCTGTCCAAGCCGTGCTGTCGCGTGAATTCTCGCGTGAGTGTGCAGTCGTCTTCCCCCGACAGTGCAAGTGCAAGTGGGTTTCCCACGGTGGAAGTAGACGTGCCATCTTCATGAGTAGTCTGTATCACCGGCCTCAACACGTCGTCTGTGTTGCGCCAGTCGCCGGTCGTGCCCGTAGCCAGCCAGTCGTGTCCATCATTAATGTTACTAGTCGCTGTAGTACCTCCTGAGTGCATCGGCGTTCTCTCCAGTGCTTTAACTTAAGTTAAGTCATATATCACAACCAGCGAAGTCGCTCACCACGCACGTGTCGCGAAACTGTCGATCAACAACGCTACTAGTCACCGACGCCGCGCGGCGAGAAGCGCAGTCTGTACGGCAGCGGCGAGCTGCCCAGCAGCCTGCTAGCGGCAGCGTGCGTGTGCGACGAACGCAAGCCTGCGTCCGTAGACACTCATCAGGCGAAGCCGTAGTGGAGACACCTTTTTGTTATTTCTTCCTCGGTGCCCTCATGGAACACGATCGGCTCCGTAACTCAATTCAGTAAAGTTTCGTGTGACTCGCGCGTGAGTCTTTTCATCGTCTACGTTTCCTCGTATTGTGGATCCAACGTCGCCATCCTGCTGGTCGTGCCCAGCATCAACTCTCACAAATTGTCATCACGCATCAGCCGGTCTATGTACTGCCTGCCGTGCTGTGCCTCTATCTCCGCCAAGCCTGGCAAGAGTATCTCTCGGTCGCTCCCGTCCCGCCGCCTACTGTGAGGGTCGCGAAGACTCAGCAAAGCCAGTCTGTCGAGGATGTCACGATCGCTGTCGCCCATGCTGTGCTTCGCCAGGGAATGGTCCGGGATGGTGTCCCGTCTTCTTACTACACCGTCATTCGAATCAGAATTAGAGTTTTCGACAAGCACCCCTTCTCACCGCGCGTACTCCCGCGCCTCGTCGATCAGCGCGCCCAATCACAGCACCTTCCCTTGGAACCACCGTCACAACGCGGCGTTGTCGGGCGGCTTCTCCTGCGCTCAGTAAGCCACCGGATCCCTCTTCTTCTGCTCCACGTTCCCCTGCACATCACTACCAGTCAATGAGCGTGTTCCGGTAGTCGTGCAGCAGCGGCACGGCGAGCCCGCTGTAGCGCCACACACGGCGCAACTGCACTTGACCTTCCGAATTTTTTCTTTGCACCACCTGGACCACTTTTTCCGCGGACCGGTAGTAGTTGATATGGTTGAGCGGGTGGGTGCGGTATTTCATTTTTTTTTGTTTTTCACCCTTTTCAGTTTCTCTTTCTTTCATATCTTTCTTGTCCTCCGCCTCGACAAACTCACCTGGGAACCCCGTTCTCCTGAAGCGTTCCCTGTTCTCCGCCGAGTCCGCACCCAGTCGGCCCATCTCCTCCACGCCCCCCTCCACGCTGCCGACACCACCCCCTCCAGCACTGCCACCAGCGCCCAGCTCGTACAGAAAGGCGAACTCTTCGTCCACACTCAGCCGGTGTGTCTTTTCTGGATCTACGCGACCATCCGCTACGTCCTCGCCCCTACCGCCTCACGCGAGCAGCCGCGCCAGGCGCTGTCGTCAGCCGACCGCGCCGCTGGCTCGGTCCTTCCGCGCCTGCTCGGCCTCCCGTCTTTTTTTCATTTCATGTCTCCTGGTGCGTCACAGATCTTTTTCGAGAAATATCGACTGTGCGAGCTCGTCCCCGGTCATCGTTTTGCGAACGTCAAAGCCTCCGCCTCCGAGCTCGTCCCCGGTCATCGTTTTGCTACCTCCGCCTCCGCTTCTGTTTCAGTGTCACTGTCACTGTCACTTCCTGCCGTCGCCCATGAAACCAGTTGGACTTGGAGTTGGTTTCTCTTTCTCTTTCTCTTTCTCTTTCTCGCCTGTTTATGTTTCCCTTGCGCTTGCCTTCTCCTTCTCCTTCTCCTTCTCCTTCTGTCACTTCGCTTTCTTCTCCTTTTCGTAGGCGGCCTCCATGGCCGGTGTCATCCTGCACTTCCCCTTGCCCTTGCTAGATGCTACACCACCACAGGAGCCACCTGACACGGCGCTGCCGCCCGCGTCAGATGCAGCAGCACTACCAGCGCTGCCGCCCGCGTCAGACGCAGCAGCGCGCACCGCGTCCAGCTCTGCTGCTTGCGCAGCGCTCGGTTTCCAGTCCCGAATTGCCGCCATGGTGCGGTCCGCCACGGTAGAGTCACGAACAGCAACAGCAACAGAATCTTGGGTCGCAGGTGGAGGTGAGGGCGACTTGCTCAGTTCCTGCAGATATAGGCGCAGGACTTCGTCGGCAATCGCGTCATGTGCTTTCGCGTCCGACCCCACTCCCGCTCTCTCTGAAGGTGATGAAGCAGGTGCGGAATGCAGCTCGAGGAAGAACTGCATGCTTTTCACACCCTTTCACTGCTATGTCAGCTCCTGCAGCGCGCGCAGGTCTTCGTGTGCGAGCAGGTCTACGTCTAGTGACTCTGGCGCAGCGGCCGAGGAGCGCGTGACCAAAAAAAAATTCACGGCTGCCTGCGCCGCAGCGGGCGAGGAGCGCGTGGCCCAGAAGTGCCTGTAGTTCGCCTTCGCATGGTTGATGAGCTCGCGCAGCACAAAGAAAGGCAGTGGCAGCTCTTGATTTGTAGACCCAGACCCAGAGCCATCGCCATAGCCATAGCCATAGCCATAGCCATAGCTCTGGGCTAGTTCCCGTATCTGAACTAGCTAAAGCTACGCAGCACCTTTATTCAAGGCAGCCAGAGACTGCCATTCCGAAGGGAGTAATGGATTCGATTCGGCAACTTTGGAAAAAAACTCTATTATTTTATCCGACACCGCAGCGGTTCTTTCTCTCTGGAGCAACACTGCACTTGCACTAGCACTTGCACTTCTAATAGTTTTACTCGTGTCAGTTTCCGACTCGAGCGGCAGCATGCCGTTGCGTCGGTAAGGCTCCAACGCTCGCAGGAGCTCGTTAAGCCACGCAAACCGCGGCACTCTTGGTAGCACTGCGAACACCATATTTCGCAAGTTTGCGTCGTCTGCGTCGGTCCAGTGCTTATTGATTTTGATTTTTTCGTCATCTCCATCATCTCCATCAAGTTCAAGCACGGGTCGCGCGCTGCTCTGCCAAATTGCAATCGGATCTTGTACTAGCAGTTCAATCGGTTCAAGCACCGATTGTGCCTTCAGCCACTCTTCCCACTCAGGCGCGCCTACCGCACCGTCGGGACATCCCGTTTCGCCGTATCATCACCGCAGCACCATTAGCTTAACCGCCTCCAGCGCAACCGGGAAGTTGCCTCCGCAGCCGCCAGCTCCAGCTCCGGCTCCAGAAAACACGCGCTCCCGTACGATGAGCTGGAGAAAGAACTTGATGATCGCGTCGTCTTCCGCACGCGTCTTGATTTCTTGTTGCGACTGCGAGAGTAGTTGCGTGTGCCAAACTAGAAACTCGCGCAAGCTGTGACTCTGTATCACATATCTGCTTCGAAGTCGAGCCATTTTTTTGTCCATATCTGACTTATTTTGTCCCTACATCTTTTTCACAATTTCGGACATTTTTCTGTCCATATCTGCTTCGAAGTCGGCCTCGCTGGCGTAGACCGTGATGTCACCGCCCAGATTAAATTTTTCGTCATCTTCCACTTCCTTTTCTGCATCAGGCACTAATAGTAATAGAATACACGTCACGTCATCGCTTGCATCCGCGGAGAAAAACCGCGGAAACAGCTCATCCCGCAGAAGGCGCAGGGCTTGCTCGCGGTCGAGCAGCGCACCGTCGCCGAAGCTTACGAGCGTGTACAGCCTGCGTAGACGCTCGTGCTCTTGCTCTTGCTCTTGTCCACGCCGTATATCATGCTCTTTCTCTTCTGTCTCTTAGCCGTCGATCTCGACAGTCATCGCAGAGGCGCCTTCCGTCCGAACTTTTGATCATCCCTCCTCTCTCTCGTCCTCCTCGGCTATTTCTTGTGCAACTTGCATAACTTTTTGCATCGCCTCTGTCACCCACTTATCCAAAAGTCCACGCTCCCCTGCCACCCCCAGTCTCGGCGTGCGCTCATTCTCGGGTTTATCGTAATTTCAAGGGTCAAAGTCGTCGATGATGACCACCAACGCCTCGATCCTCAAACTCGAAAGCAACGAGTAGAACACGCCTTCATCGCTCGGTGCGTAGTTCTGCTCGAGCTCCCGCTCACGCGCCTCTAGGTCGAAACGCTGCATTCCCGCCTTCGCGTATTCCAGCTTTTTGGCCAGGCGCCACGCGGCCGCGAGACGTGGAAAGGACACGTGTTTACTGGGGAACAAGGGAATCGATCCTGAAGATGACGATGGAGACCGAGACGGAGTCATCGCGTGCACCCCGCTGCGGTACAGCGCAGTGCTGGTGTCGAAAGCCCACGCGCCGCCTTGGTCCACAACGGCACCAGCAGCACCTTCATCAGCAGCAGCTTTAGCGGTGCTACTTGTACTTCACCTACTGCCCAGGTACCCCGGTAGCCACAGCTCCATCAGGCGCCCTCACACCGCGTCTACCAGCGCGTCGCGCCGTTCCTGGTCCTCTAGAGCTAACAACTTCTGCTTTTACACACGGCGTTCTTCACTACAGCCGGCGCCGCTGCTCACTACTCCTGGCGCTCGAACAAGGCCATCACCTGCGCAGGCGACACGTCGCCGGAGACCATGTCGCCAGATACCTGCATACTTCCAGTTTCTGTTTCCTGCAACTGCATTTGCATTTCCATTGCCAACGCACGCTGCGTCTCGGCTCGTGCCTGCTCCTGCTCGCGTTGTCGGCTGAGTGGCTGAGCTCGCGTTGCATGGTCGAGGTCTTCTTGCAGACTCGGCGGAATTCCGTTTGACAGGAACTCCACGGCGAGGTTCACGTCGCCGCGTGCGGCACGAACCGCAGCCCGAACCGCGGCAACATCGGTGAAACCCATTGCCCCGACGAGCATCTGCACACCTTCCGCGATTTTCGCATCAGCCACCGGTGGAGGCAGCGGGCCCTGGTATTCATCAAGACCTGGCATGCTTTCCATGCCATCGCTTCCGGCGCCGCCACCAGGAGCAGCACCACCGTCGCCACCCACGTACAGGTCGAGTAAAGATCATGGTCCAGGGCTCGCACCTGGTTCACCCGGTCCATGCCCACCAGGGCTCGCACCTGGTTCACCCGGACCAGTCCGACGCGCCCCGTTGCCGCTCGGGCGTTGTTTAGAGTTAGACCCACCACCGGGTGCAGGCAAAGGCATGCCCAGCGGCAAAGCGTCATCGCCTGCCAACAACTGCTGCATGCCCAGCGGCAAAGCTGCCATCGCCTGCAGCCGGTCCTACTCTCGATGATCGCGTAAGGCTCCAGCTGATACACCGCTTTCTGGCACACTAATCACGTTACCCTGCTGAGCGCCGCCGAGCGCACCCGATACCATAGCTCACGAGAATACGGGCCTATAGGGCTCGACGCTATCCGCTTCTCCACATGTATCGGCACGTGGATCGTCTAGTGGACGGCGGAGCTGTCGCACCCGATACCCTGGCCCGCTCGGCGGAGCTGTCGCAGCCGAAGAAGATACAGCCGGAGCACCTGCACCAGCATGTGCACCAGCTGCATCCGGCATAGCCACGTCAGGCACCGCGTTTTCGTCCGCTCCAGGATCGTCTCCGCCACCCGTGTTCACGCCGGCTAGCTGCAGTTGCACGGCCTTTCGGCTGCTGTTGACGTCATAGGCCGCGTCCATAGCATCCTCCTCATCAGAACCGACACTACCTGCATCGTGTGCGTCGCTGTCGTCACCGTCACCGTCAGCATCACCAGCACCGTCCTCGGGTCCGCTTCACCTGCGCAGGTGCGTTCGCGTCTTGCGCTTTAAGTGAGTTCGCGAGCGCGAGCTCAGCCGCAGCGAGACGCCATCGACGCCGGGCACAAAAATAGAGCCAAACAATCCGCCAGAGCCAGTGGAGCTGGACAGCGCCATAAAACCGCAAAGCGCAAGAGCGCTTATCCGGCTGCGCAGCATTGATGATGAGGATGACATTGATGAACGCGAATATGTTGGGTCACGCTTTAACACTAGCTTCGGTTTCATCTGTAGTCTCTCCATTTTCAAGATTACCATACAACAGCTTTACTTATTAGCTCACTTGTACTTATATTCAATATAAACAGTCAAAAAAAACTTCCTTTATTATAATACGTGTGTGTGAAACTTAAACAACAGTTTGTCGACGATAGCTAGCAATGATTTGAATGTCCTCTTTGCCACTCTTCACATGGGCACAGGATACTGTCGATCGAATTTAGATATAGTCTGTGTACAATAATGCTTTTATATAGTTGTTGTATACTGTATAGGTAACAGTATACGAGTATGGTATCTATATCTATATGACTTCAATACAGCTATAACTAGCAATTGCAATACAATGCGAGTGTCAGTTCTAGTGTCTACGTACTAATGATAACTGTACAATTGATCAGTTTCTGTATATCGAATTGATGAAGTTGATGGCGTTCACGTTTACTTAACACAATTCGCACTAATTTTTCAACTCAAAGAACATCAAATTCAAAAATGAAAGGTCAGCGTATATCAGCGCACATCAAGAGTGAAGAGTTGCGTCATTTAGAAAAGAGAAACACGATCGAAGCGAAGCGAAGGCAGGAAAGAAGCGCACGAACACGATCGAAGCGAAGGCAGGAAAGAACGAACCGTGAGGAGCACAAAAAATTACTTAAACTTCGAAGTCAAACAACAGAATGAGAATTATGCAGAACATCGAACATTTCTTATTCGTGGAGCGCAATAAATGCAGCTACCGCCCCAAAATTATCCATTCGACGTGTGTGCAATAAATGCAGCTACCGCCCCAAAATTATCCAGTAGTATGAGTATGACTTGCGCTCTACTGTACTAACAGTTTCCTCGTAAATTATTTTTCTTCACACACCCGGCTCTTGCCGAATCTGTTTTACTCGAAAGACGCTGGTGTGTATAATATTTCAATTATGCAGCAAGCAGAGTAATGAGAATTACTATATGAGCCTAGCCCCGAAGTAGTTCGTTCGAGGGAGCAACCAAAATTCTGCTGCGAAGGTGAAACTGAAATCGGATGACATTGGTGTATGAGACTGCTTTAACTTTTTAATGGTGACGAATTGTTTGTTCTTGAACGTATGCGTATGGACTTTGAATAATTATTTCTCATTCTCACTCTATTTGTGATGAAAACCTAAACCTCGCGCTTCATATCCGCGCTCTCCAACTCTTTTGTGCACCTTCACCCTTATCCGTCGCGCGTGATCTGTCGCTCCAACGCCCCGATTGCTTCCGCGACATTATCCTTGTTGTCGTCACGGATTATCCCGTCTACAACCGCTCCAGCTCTGGCCTCGTCCAGGCCGATGTTCTTCATGTTCTTCACCAGTCTCGCGGTGTACTTCCTCCGCACCGCCTCACGCAACACATCCTTCTACTTCATTATCACTTCCGCCGCACCGCCTTATACGCCTCACGCAACAAAGTGAAAGTCGAACAAATCGCTCCTTTGCTCCATCACCCGGTAGATCGCCATGTCGGAAGCCTGGTGTGGCCGTATCGCCATATCGTGAAGAAAAAGCGTTTGTCTGGTCCCGTTGCGTGAATACACCTGTTCTCCATTACCACTGCCCTGGGTATCAGTATCACTATACAGTCACTTTGTATCATTGGCCGGGCGCCATATCGTGAAGTGTCACGCCCACGGCTCAGTCTCTCTCAGAAAGGCGACGCGCTCGTCCAGACTTTTTTCGATCCAATCCAGTGGAAGGGGAAGCCTTCAACTTTGTTGCGATTCACGCATAAACTTCCCAGCAGCTTGTAGCACCTGCGCCTGAAACACCTGCAACCGGCTAGAAATGGAAAGAGAAACTGAAGCACCAAGCGAACAGAAAGCAATGAGATCGTTGTGCGTGATCTCGGGCGTATTGTACACAAGGAAGTAAAGGACCGTTCCGTCGTCCAGACTCGGGATGCTACTCACAATACTCTTCTGTTCTCAAGTTCCTTACGCATCTCTCAAGTTCCGAATGAACCTTTCCTCTGGGTCTTTTACGAAATGCACCGCTCGAAGGAGATCGGGTCGGATCACCTTCGATGCGTCTTGAACCGTCACCACCTCTGCGTGGTCTCGCACTGTAAACTCTATCACTTCTCGTTTCACACTCATGTGCGCATCGCTTAGCGAGCCGCCGTCGGCGTCTCTTTCGTTTTCGTCTCACCACAATAGCGCGTTGTACGCCGCGGAATCGCCCGCGTAGTAAGCACCGCCTTTTTACTCCTGCATGCTGTCGTACGCCCACGCGTACGCACCGCGCGTGTCGCGTCTTAGCTGCTTGAGAATGTCTTCCACCTCGAGCGACCGTTTAAAAAACGCGAGCTGGACGTACTCGCGCAGAACACCCGCTGTGCCTGCTGTTTCTAGATCAAGGACAAAAATTCGCTCCAGCCGCTCAAACTCCATCCTACTAGAGGGGCTCACGCACGGCCAGGAAGTCCTGCCAACACTTCTTCATCCAATTTTATTTTTCATTTTCACTTCTCGTTCTCTGGTGTGCGAGTGCCAGTGCGAGCTGCCGCATCTCGGCGCCCCATTTCAAATTTTGCAGCCTGCTGCGGCAGGACGTCGGAGACCGGTCTTCGGGCTGCATGCGGAGCGGGTCATGTAGATGTGCAACATCACTTCGTGCTCTTTTCTTTCATTCCTCACGTGCTTTCTCTTGTTGTGCTTTGTCGCGTGCCTCCTTTTCCTCCTTTCTTCTTTCGCAGTCGCACGGAGCACCATCGCATTTGGAGCAGTATACTGCTTTCCTCTTGCGCTTCTTCTTTTCAGACATCAGTTCTTCTACGTCTTGCTCTTGCGCATGTTATTGCTCGAAAACTTCTACTGTCATCCCTGGCGTCGGCGGAACTTGCGGTGGCCTCTCACCTGGACCCGGTCACGTCTTGCGTGATCTGCTTCTACGCGAGCGCAGGTGCAGTTGCACTGCGTCAGCTGTGAGAGTAGTTGGAGGTGGAAAAGGCACTAACGCGAGCGCTACTGTGACAGCAACCGCAAGAAATAGCGGTGGTAGACAACCGCGAACAATCGCGTTTAAGATTTTAGGAGCCATGGCTTTGATTCAATAATACGTCATTCAATAAAATCCTTGATGCTTATAATTATAGATTCAAAATTTGTGTTCACAGACAGTCCAAAGCTACCACTTACAAAAAAAAATATGGCATCAAAGAGACGATTTATTGATAGACAACTCCAGCTCAAGGTCAACGAACGCAAGAAAAACGAGAAAGAATTTGAAGTGGTGAATAGAAGAAGAAATTGAAGAGCATGAATATGAAACTACAGAGCACGAACAGCAAAAAATAACATCTACTTTATCTACTATTCACGAGAATATAAATTTATATCATTTACAAGTTTTGGAACAATCATCAACAGTCTCATTTCTCATTCATCAACCATTAATCGTGTTATTATTTTTGCGCGGATGCTCCCGCATACGACACGCCCCAAAGCTCACATACTGATTGAAAATCCTATGCGTAACTTCCACATATTGATTGAAATCATGACTGATAAACATTTAACACTATGTCTGCGCGTCGTGCATCGGAATCGACGCAACCAAGTCTCTATGAACAGAAAATGAAAAATTAAATTAATGTTAAGCTTAAGACAAGCTTTGTAAGTGCCCTACGCGCCGCGACCCCTTGGGCAGCGGCCCAACCCCAATATAAAATTTACTGCTCATCTTCCTCATTTTATACTACTCACTCACGCCACTGCCGTCACTTAAAGTTAAAAGTAAATAAAGTAAAACAGTTAAACTGTTAGAGTTACACGTCGATCCCGCTCACCAAGTACTTCGCTTCCGCCATCAGGTCCGTGATACCCCAGCTATCCTCCGGCATCCCCTGCAACTGGGAAGCCAGGTCCTTGCCCGCGTTTCCCTGTCCGCTTCGGCTTCCGCCCTCTTGCAGCGCCGCCAAGATTCTCTTACTG
>JACLAC010023018.1_pt1 | contig 22810 bp, 22 predicted proteins | sample 8027881 | NCBI WGS metagenome assembly JACLAC01 (sample SAMN15725517, study PRJNA655200) | protist metagenome | isolation source: fluorescence activated cell sorting (FACS) single amplified genomes of... | place: Spain: Blaines Bay Microbial Observatory, Mediterranean Sea | collected 2016-01-19 | reverse complement strand
GCTGATCCAAAGACCTCGTCTGTTGGGTCTTTCTTTAATAAAACTGTTTCTTTTGCCCCTACTGAAATCATACCTTTAACGACAGCGTCAGTAGATACTGTACTATTAGCTGATGCTGTTTGAATTGTTACATTGCCAAATGATGTAGCATTGTTGTAAATTCTTACTGTAGTTGCAAGATCAATATTACCTGCATGTGAATTATTAGCAACTAATGCTGCCTGAGAATTTTTTACTTTAATAATAGTTGCCATTAGTCTTCCTCAGATAATTCTTCAACCATCTCCATAGCAAATTCAACAGCTGCTTCTGGATTTGATTTGGCAAGCTCATCAAATGCTTGTAGATTATCTTCAGTTAAATTATCTCTAACAAAATGAATTGCTTGTTCATAAACTTCTGCATCATTGCCATCTTTATATGATGCGGCTTTACTGTGGTCTTTGTTTATTGATCCACCTTTAAATACTGCATCTTGTTCAGCTTCATTTTTGAATGCTGGATGAAGTGCTGTTTGGATATTGTCCAGATGTTTACCAACAAAGTTCTTTTCTGCCTCGGATTTAGGATTGGCATAATTAGATACCTGACCAGCTTGTAGCTCTGGGTCTGGTGTTAAGTCAATCTTTTTAAGTTCAACTATCTGTCTTAGTGATTTCATTACTCTTCCTCTTGTTCCTGCTCTAGGTCAGTTTCGGGTTCTATTTCTATTTCTTCACCTTCATCTTCAACAGGCTCTGAATCATCAGGTTCATCTATTAGTTCCTGATCAGCTTGATACTCTTCACCGTCTTCATTCGGTTCTAAGTCAAGCTCTGGTTGTACTTCAACCGGCTCAGCGTCTGGCTCATAGTCTTGACCAAACATACCGTTACTAACTGTGCTCTTCATTCCTTGAACTTTGTCTGCTAGTTTATCTACTAACACATCATTCAAAACGTCACCAGCTTTATTCGGTTTATCGTCTAGTGCCAAGTCAACTATATTTCTTACATTATCACTCATTATGATCTCCTACTATATTTATATATCTTACACTTGCTCAGGCGGTGCTTCAGGGAATCCATTGTCTTGATCCGGCTGTTCTTCACCATTTTCTGGCTGTTGTGCGTCCATTTGCTCTTGTTCATCTTCAGAATCTATCATCATTTCAGCATGCATATCTTTAATTTCTTGATCTGTTTGCTTAAGAAGATTCTTTTTAACCCATGATTGTGAGAAGTATTTACCAAGATATGGGTCAACATCATTAATAGCAGATACTTGTTCTCTGAATATTTCTAAATCTTTTAACTCTGAGAAATGACTATCTGTTACATAATCAAATCTAATCTCTCTTCTAAGAGTTGGCCAATCATCAGGAGTGATAACTCCCTTAAGAATAAGTTGTTTTTCTAAACACTTTTCAAATAACTGGCTAAATTTTAATCTTAGTCTTGCAATGAACTTCTGGAACTTAATTTCATCCCTACTAATTTCAGAAGCCCTTCCTATTGCAAAACCTGTCTCAGCTTCTAACCTAGATACCGGCACGTTAAGTGCTCTGTATAGTTTCTTTTGGAAGTATAGAACATCATCCATCTCACCAAGATTCTGTCCAGCTGGTAATGTAGTAATCTCTGTACCTTTACCGCCTTCTCTTCTTGGTAGCCAATAGTCTTCTAACATGGTCATAAACTTACGATCATCTCTTAGCTCACCTGTAGTGGCATCGTAGACTAATCTGTTTTTATGTTTAGCCATCATGTCTCTTAAGTATTGCTCGGCTTTTACTTTTGGAAGATTACCAACATCTATATAAAAAATCCTTCTCTCTGGTGCTCTGGATATTCTATAGATAACTGTTGCGTCTTCTAATACTCTTAATTGATTTAAGGGTTTAATTGCTTTATGTAAATGAGACAACACCATTTTGTTATCTTCACTCATTAGTCCTGATGTGCAATGTAATATACTATCCTTAGCTATCTTTAAGCCTTGAGTAGTACCTTGAGCGGGATTGACTGTTCCAGGTCCGCCTTTAAATCCTTTATCGTTGTATAGATAGTATTCTTGTTTTGTTTTAGATAGATAAACTGTGTTAGGTCCTGTCCCGCTTTTCTTCTTAGAGACCTCTCTAACTTTTCTAATTTTTCTAGGATCTATAAATCTTAATTCGTGAATACCGTTTTTTACATTTTTTTCGTCTATGATAACATGATAGTACATTCTACCATCAATATACCAAGCTCTAAAAATTTCATATGCTTGACGTTCAAAATCCAATAAATCTTTGACGTTTAAAAATTCGTCATGTATTTTTTGTTTGATTGAATCTGATACGTCAACTGCATCTAGGTTAATTTCTGCTGTGTGACTGTCTGGATCATAAACGATTGATTCGTTTACAATATCATCAATAGCATTCTCACACTCGGGCTGCATTGACATTTGTCTGTAACGAGTTACTAGCTCGCCCTCTGTCTTACTTGTTTGTTCGAGATCTACGTATTGACCATAAACACCACCTTCTGCAACTACTGCTGCTCCGTCGTCTTTAGCTGGTGCAATAAAAGACCCCAGATCGTTGTCTGTAGTCTTTCTTTTTATCTCGAATCCGAATAGTTCTGCCATTGATTACCTCATCATATATTTATAAGAGTACTAGAATACTCTATTAAAGATATAAAGGCAACAGTTAAGTTGCCTTTATCCTTAGTTTCCGCCTGCGTTTCCTGTAGAACCACCAGTAACTTCCCACCAGTCGTACTGGAATGTCACGTTAAATTCTTGGATTACATCTGTTGCATTCCAATCAACGTCCATTTCAGTTATGTTTACGGGGAAGATTCCATTGAAGGAATATTCTCTGATCGGTACTCCAGTCTTCGAATACTGAATAACCTGAGCTGTTGACTTATATGATAAGTCACTAGCTGATCCAAAACCTCTTACGTTGCCTAAATGTGAGTTGATTGTATTCATCCACTCTTCCATTGAGTTACGTATGAGGAAGTCTTCGTCATTTATTACCGTTACGTTCCATTCAGCAAATGTTCTATCACCTGCAATCTTTACCTTTCTTCCGAAGTATGGTACTTCGATGAAACCTAAAGTTGATGCTGGGACCTGAGAAGCTCTTATTAAAAAAGGGCTCTTTAAGTCTGCAGCAGCATTTGCAGGGTTAGTAATGTTGACTTGGAACAGGGTAGGTCTTGCGCCACCTAGGGCTAACTGGGACCTAATCTCGTTAATGTTAAAAGCCATTGTTTTCTCCTATTCCTATTTAATTAAAATTGTCCAACTACTTCTGAGAACTCTACTCCACTTCGTACTGCTACAAAGTTAAGTTGAATGAAGTTAATTGATCTTGATGGTTTGACATAAATGTCTCCAACAAATTCGTTTCTATCGATGACTTCACCTGTGTTGTTTGTTTCGTCACATACAACTCTAAAGTCAACTATACCTCTTCTTCCTTGTATATCTCTTAAGAAAGGTTCTACTAAGTTTTTGAACTGCGATCTTGTAAAGCCATCATTGAACTCAAATAATGAGAACTTAGAAGCTGTACTGATTGCTTTCTCTAATACAATGAAAAGTCTTCTTACATTAATTCTATCAAATGCTGAAGGCTTACCTAGTAATGTTTTGTCTCCAAACAAGATTGTACCTTGTCCAGGGAATGTTACTACTGGGTTGATATCTTTTTGATATAATACATCTCTTTCTGCTTTCTTAGGATTGAATGCTAATTTAACTAAGTTCTTAATAGAACCTCTGTTATAACCAGCTGGTGAGAACCAAGCATCTCTTAGCTCATCACTTCTAGCTGCTAGACCAGCGATGTCTCCATTTAATGGAATGTATCTGTAAACGTCATCAAATTTATCGTATTGATATTTGTAACCACTATCCAAGAATGCGTAACTTGAATTTGTGATTCCGTTTCTGTATGTTTGTATGTCAGTGATTTCAGAACCAATGTTATCAACTACAGCTGCTTTTGGTGGTGAAGCAAATAAGATACAATCTTTTCTTGTTTCACAAATGTTGTCAACAATATGTCTAGCTAGATCAAAGTTACTAGTACCTAAAGACTTACCTTGTAAGATTAAGCTAATGTCAATATCTTCAGCTGATTTGAATAAATCATATCCATCAGCCATGTCTGCTAGCAAGCTATTGTTTGATTCAGGTAATGAGTCTTCACCCAATTTTAATGAATCATAAGTTGCAGTGTTAGTTGATAATGCTGCCATGTTTACGGCTGTATTAACTGCAACTAAGTTAGTTGCACCCTTTGCATATATCCACTCTGATTGTTTTTCAATAACATCGACAAAGTAATTAGATTCTCCTGATTCTGTTTTAGCGTCAGTAGCTCTTGATATTCCTTCGAATACCTCTAATACTTGTCCTTTTGTTCCTGAGATGTCTCCATCTTCGTCTACAACTACTACGTGGATCTCATCTCCAGCACCACCTTTACCTTCAACAAATGTTGAAGTACCTGGAGCGCCATTCACTAAGTCGTGATGCTTCCATAGTTTGGTAATACCCAATGATGTTATTGGTCTGATACCTGTGTATTTTGTTTTGAAATTGATACTTGGTGAAGATGCATCGTCGGTGACTGCGGTGACTTCAAGGAAAGCTGTTCCTGTTAAAGTATTACCTACTTTAGCAACATCTCCTACATCAATGTTTAAAGCAGATGCGTTAGCAGATAATGTTCCACTGTTTGCACCAGAAGCTATTGTTACGTTAATAACCCCTGCTTCTTCATAGTCGCCTGTTGATTTACATACAGATACTTTTAAGCTGTTTCCAAGTGCTCCTGGATACTTTGCTATAAAGTGATCATTTGATGTAATAGTTACGTTTGCTATCTTGTCTCCGTTCTCAACTACTACTGCAGTTGAACTTCCGTTTGATACGGCGTTCTTTGCACTAGAATCAATTACACGTGACACGTATAGTTTGTTACCGTATGCTAAAAAGTTAGCTGCGGTAAAAAATGTTTCGGGGTTTAGATCCCCTTTTGGTTTACCAAATCGGGCAACGAGCGTCTCCTCGCTGTCTACTAAGACACGAGTTTTAGCCGGTCCCCATTTGAAAACCCCTGCTATGGCGCCTTCTGTTGTAGAAACTGCTGGTACAACGGTACTCAGATCAACTTCTGATACATTTACGCCTGGACTAACCTGAAATGGCATTTCAATTCTCCTTTAATTTACGGTAGATTATAAAGCTCTGGATTATTTATAAAACTCTATACTAGAAGACACTACCAAGTACTGTCTCTATCATAGTCATAATCCCAGCTTCTTACAAGTTCTCCACCTTTGAACTCGTCGTCTTCTTCCCAATTGTTTTCCCTACCACTATCTATAAAACCGAATGGTACGAGTTCGTCTTCTAATGCTTGCTCATTTAATTTATATAGATTCTTTCTGATATCTATATCCGTAAGTTCTTTAAAGTAGTCTTGCTGAGATAACCATGCAAAAAATATTAAGCACATGACTAAATCATCATTCCTACCTTCTTCAGCTTCGTAACTTGTTCCTCTTTTATTAGCTACGAAACTTGTTAACTCTGATAGTATCTCAAAGTCGTTTATTATCATCCTATCATTTTCAATGATAGTTTTTAACATAGCACAACCTATTCTTTTCAATGCAGGAGTAGTTCTAATACCCATTTGGGAATCACCACCACCAAAGCCACTACCGGCTATTTGTCCTGCACGACCTTTCCATTGTGCTCTCAATATGTTTTCATACTCTAAATCATGATGAAGTATATCAATTACTTGTCCACCAACATCATTAATCTCTGCTAACACATGAGCTTGGTTGTATGCATATGCAGCATTGTATATTGCTTTTGGATAAAGTACTGGTGCAATCACATTGTTTCTATATGTAGCAACTACTTTATATGGTAGTTTTGTAACATCTAATACAACAAATGCACTATAGTCATTACCCACCCCCCTACTTGTATCTGCGCATAATGTATATACGTGATCAGGGATTGGCTCTTCAAATATCTTTAAACTCTCATTAAACTGTTTAGGATTCTCAAATACTAAATGTTTTAGCTTATGTGGATCAATTAATGTATCAGCTGATCCTAAGAACTCACATTCAAACTCAACTGCAAATTGTTTCTCTGATGTGTTTCTTATTGTTTGTTCTTTCCATTTTTCATCTCTTCCTGGAACATCCCACCAGTTTACACTAACTGTTGCATAATCATTAAATCCTTTTTCTGCATCATGCCATAACTTATAAAACATATTCATACCATTTGGCGTAGATGTAATCAACACTCTTGATGTTTTACCAGATGATATTGTAGGATATACAGAACTGAAGAACTCATCCTGCACCGTTGCGGGTACGAATGCAAACTCATCTAAGTATACTAAGTTAATTGACATACCCCTTACAGCAGATGCTGATGTAGATGATGCAAATATTTTGGATCCATTTTCTAATTCTATATTACCTTTGTTCCATTCTACAATACCTTGTTGTAAGAACCATGGTAAGTTTTCATATGCTAACTGTAAACGTGATAGAATCTCTCTTGATGTTGCAGCTTTGTTTGCTAGGATAGCAATGTTAAAGTCTGGATTGAATAATGCATAGTGCATCATTACTGCTACCATTGTAGTTGTCTTACCTGTCTGACGAGGCATCTTACATATAACAAATCTGTTTACATCAACAGTTCTCATTATATTCTTTTGGTAATCGTATGGTTGATAAGGCATTAGACCTTCATCAATACTGACAATCTTTATATATTTCTCACAGAAGTATACTACGTCTTTACTGCACTTGACAATTTCTTGTATCTCTTCTTCGCTAAAGTCAATTGTTATATTGGCTTTTTTTAGCTTTGGATTTCCTAAATAATGATCAGCCATCTTTGTGTTGTTTTACTTTCCTAGCACCACCTTCAATTAAATCTGTGAGGTCTTTAGTGCTTCCTATAAAAAGATTGTTTGTTACTTTTTGATTCTTATTCTCTTCTGGTTGTAAATCTTTCATCTTCTTTTGTACATCAAGTAAGTCTTTATTAGCAGATGATAATGTTCTTACTAAGTCTGCTACTACTTCAAAAGATCTTGGATGTTGTGATTGTTGAGCTAGATCAACTATACCATTAAGAGCGTCTGTTCCTCTTTCTATAATGTTGTATAGATTCTCTCTAGCATACTTAAAGTCATTTTCTATGGTTGGATCAACCACTACTTCTTTTTTTTCTGCAGGCACAACTTCACCTTCCATTGGTGTTACGTCTAGTGCCTTACTAATTGGGTCGTTACTCTTCGCCATTAAAATAATCCTCAAAGTCCGTAATTACGGAATAATTATCATTACTATAAATTCCACCTACTGCAATCGTTGCTGCAGCATTCGTGGTTGGATTTCTAAATTGATCTAAGCCTGGTTTTTGTTTTATGCCTACTACTGCTGTATTAGATGTGAGCGTTGAATGTATGTTTGTATTAACATTCTTAATTACTGCAGACTCTTTTATTGGTCCAAACAGATAAGCTCTCATTGTAAAATTTAGGTTCCATATTAATGCTCTTCTTGTCTCAAAATCACCTTCATAAGTATCTTGTGATGCTAAGCTATTTAGTACGACTGGAATATCAACTTTGTAATCCATCTCAGGAATTAAGTTTATAGTACTTGTAAACTCTGGTGTAAAGAATGGTATCACTTGTTCTAATAGCTGTGTTGCATCTTCTGCATATCTAGTATAAATGTTAAACTCAAAGTTGATGTCATATGGTACAGGCGTAAACATGCTTTTTACATTGTTGCCTGTTGCTGGATCTTTTGTAATCTTAGAGATAGTATTTAACTTTCTTGCTGGATCATATGTAAGGTTAGTCATTTCAAAAGATAACCTTGGTAATAAAATACTTTGCTTTTCTGTTAGAGATATATTTTGTTCTAATCTAGCTGTTACTTTTTCTCTTGGAGCATATGTTAAAGGACATTTTATTTTTTGTATTACATTATCACTGCTATTTCTTCTTTCTATATGAAGATCGTTGAACAAAGTTCCAAATAAAATTATATACTTTCTTAATGAAGAATGATAGAATTGGTTGCCTAACATTAGAACGTACCTCCTTCACTAAACGGATCTGCGTCTGTGAAGTCTATAAAGTTATCTGCATTTGTTTCAAAGAAAGCATTTTCACTATCTGTAATATCATCTTGGTCTAATGCTGTACCAACTCCATCTAACAGAATTCTTTGTCCTGTCTCTACATGTATTGGTAAGTCGCCAGTCTCCATCATTAATTGGTTGTGTAAGAATACATCTGTTGATCTTGTATCTTCTAGTACGTCAATATCAGCAATACCCGTATTGAATCTCTCACCAGAGTACTCAAACATCTCTAGTCTTACTTCATAAAATTGTAATGAACCCATTTGATAAAACACTGGCTCATGTTCAACAAAGTTGACTTGATATAATTTTTTGTTAAGTGGGAAGAAGATAACATCTCCTTCTCTTGGTCTTTCTATGTTTGCTAAATCTTCTCTTCCAACATCTTGTTCAAATGTTCTTCTAGCAACTGACATAGTCATTGTGTCTCTTTGTTCTACACCAAACTTAGATAAGAAGTCTCCTTCTCCTCCAAACCCTTCAACTGTATTGATATACATTGGTACAGTATAGAATTCTTTGAATGTAGCTAACTCATCTTCGCCATATAGATTGTCATAATCTCCATATGTCTTTGGCAAGTAATATGCTTCTATGCCGTATATGTTAATTGATTCAATTATTAAATCTTCAATTAAGTCTTGTTCTTGACTGTTCTCAAAGTTATTAAAGAATACACTTCTGTTAGCCATTTACCTACCCCACAAAATCTTCAGGAGGATATGAGTACGCTGTTGCCATTTCTTCTTCTAGTTGCTGTCTTTCTGCAACGGCGTCGTCGTATATCTTTTGCCCGTTAAACTGAACTCCTCCGGGTAATTGTAAACCCTCAAATTTAGTTAAATTAGATCCCCATTGTATTTTAATTAAACAGCTAGCATATCTTAAAAGCCACCTGTCTTTCCAGACGTCTGTAAAAGTATCTGGATCAATAATTTTATATGCTTTTACTACTATTGTTTGTCCCACAGCTAACCTATCCCAGTCCATATCTACATGGACTTGGTTCATATGCCTGCTGTATCTTATTCTTTGTTTACCTACTAATATCTCTTCGATCATACGTATGTTTTGGAAGTTCATATAGTAAGGTACCAGTTCATACCTAGAAAGGTCGTAGAGGTCGTTTAAAGCGATCTGATACCGTATATTAAATAGGTTATTTGTTGATAAAGCATCACCTATATCAAACATATCAACTACACCTATAATGTTGTCCGGTACGGTAAAGTATTTGTTATCTTTATCTGTTTGAGTTACAACGTGCTTATAGAATGTGTGTTCCATTCCATCAAAGTGATAGTCAACATAATAGTCTAACGCTTCGTCAACTCTGTCATCAACTTGGTCTTCATCGACGTTTATTTCGATCACAGGTTTACCTAACCTTCTTAGGCAATGCTCTTTAAACGATTCTTTACTATTAGGTCTAGCCATGCTATTATTTAGTCTCCCCAGCTAATGTCACCATTAGCATAATATACTTTGAAAACTCTTCCTGTGTTATCTTCTAAGTCTGTACCCACTCTAACATCACCTTCTACATCTAACACTGCTTGTGGATTAGTTGTCTGTATGCCGATTCTATCTGAAGTAGTATTAGCAACTAACAGGTCATCATTTTTATTTTGACCCATTCTTACTACTGCCTGTGCTTTAGCTTTGTTGCTTTTAATCTCAACCTGAGCTGCACCAAGGTCTTTACCTCTAGTGTCATCTGTTAAAAAGTCTGCTAAGTGTCTTCCTTTACTTGCCATTTATTATCCCCACGCTGTATCACCGTTTGCATAATATACTTTAAATGCTCTGTTATCTCCATCAAGGAGAGTGTTGTTTACTGTTACGTTTGCTCCGAAATATGTATTTCCATTTACAGAAAACACATGAGTTGGATTCGTATTATTAATACCTATGTTATTATTGGCTGCAATAGTTATGTTATTTGAAGAACCAATGCCGTATGAGAATACTTGAAGAAGGTCATTATTAGATGCTGCCTGTGTCAATACAACATTGGCACCATTACTTGCTGTGTAGTCTTCTGTTTCTTCTAATAGGATACCATTAAGGTATACTTGAATACTATCACCAGTTCTATAACCTAAACTATTACTATTGTCATCATTACCAGCAAAGTTTGTCTGATTGTTTGATGCTACAAATTCATATAAGGTGAATGCACTGAACCCAGCTGCACCGGCTTCATTAGTCCAGAAAAGTTGTCCATTACCATATGTTTTTAAGATCTGACCAGCGCCACCATCTTCTGATGGAAACGATTGGGCATTAACTGATAGTGAGGATAGATTAGCACCAACTTGAAAGACGGCCGTACTATTTGCAGAGTATAGGATACCGTCAGCGGTATTGATCGCTAGTTCTCCATCTAATAGTTGTGCATTTGTTGGCGGATTGCCAGACGTTGCACTACGCTTTATCTTTATGACTGATGCCATTTAGCTCCTCATTACCTTGCGTATATACGCTGAGTTTAAAGCCCCTTATATAAGGGGCTATATAAAATTATTTAGTAACTACCACCATCAATGACTGCATCAATTGTTGCTAAACTTCCTGAGCTTGAAGAGTTGGCAGCATTATAAGTTACTGTTCCACCAGGCTCTGCTGTAATACCTTCAACGAATACGAATGCTTTAGCTGCATGGTTTTGGTCTCTGAATACACCTGAGTACTTATCTGTACCACCAGCATCAAATGTTCCGTAGAAACCTATGTCTACTGCATCTGTATCTGTAGCAGTTTGGTTATCTGCAAGAGATAACATGTTATCATTAATGTTTACTGTAGTACTTTGTACTGTAGTTGTTGTTCCCTGAACAGTTAAGTTTCCAGATAATGTTAAATCTCTAGCACCAATGTCTGCTGCTGCAGAAATAGTAGCACCACCAATAGCTGCTGAAGCTGCATTAACTTCTCCAGTTATATCTGCATCTCCACCTATTGTTGTGTTACCACCAATTGATATTGCACCAACAATAGCTCCTGTAGCTGCATTAACTTCACCAGTAATATCTACATCTCCACTTGCTATAACATGAGAGGCTGATACGTTTCCTGAGAAAGTACCAACGCCAGTTACGCTTAATGGTTGTGTTGCTACTACGTGAGTTGAATTACTATAGAAGTTATCTGGTAAGATATAAGCACTTCCACCCATACCACTATGAGCTGAACAGAAATAGTATACGCTGTTAGGCGCATCTTGTTGTAGTTTAATTCTTGTATATGAACCTGCACTACCTGGAGTACCTATTTTTTCATAAATTTCAAAACCACTTCCTGTACCTTGTGATACTTCAGAACCGTTTGCTGCTGTACCAAATACTAATGGATGCGTTGCGTTGGTATTGTCTGATTGATCGAACCAATAGATAACTCCTGGTACAAGTCTTAAATCTTGTTGTGATGTTCCATCTATTACAAACTTACCACCTGAAACTGTTACTGTATGTTCTGCACCTTTATTCTCAAGTACAATATTAGTTGTGTTAGTAGCAGCAACTACTAGTCCATTATTACCAGATAGTTTAACTGTTTCTGATTCACCGCCACCAGACAATACTAAGTTTGCTGATGAAGTGTTAGCTACTGTTGCAAGGTCTACATCGATTGTGTTCGCTGTAACTGTAATTGCACCTGAACCGTCAGATGTAATACCTATACCATTGGCACCAGTAAGTACTACTGTTGAATTAGATCCATTGCCTGTTCCAGTTAACTGTATAGTAGCACCATCAGTGTCCGCGACAGTTCCTACAGTAAAGTCATCACCGGATAATTGTATAGTGTGTCCTGTTGCATTGGCGGAGTATAGTTTCTTATCGATTAAGTTAATCGCTAATTCACCTGCCTGCAATGAGGAGTTCGCCGGTACCGCTGATCCGGTTGACGATCTTTTTAATTTAATAATTGAAGCCATTTTTTATCTCCTAATCCTTAATTTGATTTTGCAATCTTTCTAAAACGAACGGGCTCGTTCTTCGCTTTATTTTACTCTTAACATTATTTATTTGTTCCAGCTCTTTGATACGTAATCTTTGAACTTGAACCTCAGTAGTTAATTGCATATTCTTTTCTGTTAATTCATTTATAATCTGTTGTTGATTTTGTATGTACTGACTTAACATTACTAATTCATCTGTATCTAAATCTTTTAAATCACTCACTAATATGTCCCTCCATCTAAATCATCAAATGTTGGAGTGTCATTGCTTATCTGTAACACTTGACCATTAGAGCCAGTTGCCTGATCCATGGTTGTAGTATTACTTGCATAGAATACTCCTTTATTTGTAAATACGTTTAACCCTGTACCACCATCACTTGTTGCTAATGGACTTGCTAAACTACTAATTGTTGCATTATATAATGTAACATCCTTGATACCAGTTGCAAAAGTATTTCCTTGATACCTTGCTCCAGATACAAAAATGCTCTTACCATCAGATACTCCTGATGGCAAGTTGGATCCAATGAAGTTTAATGTACCTGATTGATAATCAAAGTACCATTCATCATTGTTACCTGAACCTGTTTCAAATAACTGTGTTCCGTTTGCTACTGGATTTCCTGATCCAGCTGAGTCTACATACACTTTTAATTGATATGTAGCACCAAACTTTGGTGGTACCCAGTTAGTTGTTCCTGTTTTCCATGTTCTGTTATTTGTTGCTGTTCCATCTTCTGTTGTTTCTAACTCTGTATATATTCTAAGAACAGCTGTATTAGATGCTGGAATTGTAGAGGGAACATTTGCTATATCAGACCATACCTCTGCAGGTTTAATAATTAAGTCTGATACAATAGCTTCATTAGGAGCTTTCTTATTTGCATTGGTATCTGATTTAGCTTTACTAAAGCCAACCTTTTTCCATAGCAGGTCTACTTTTTGGGTATCACTGATAGCCATTATTCAACCTCCAGCTGTGATAAGTAGTCACCATCATCTAATTTAATTCCTACTAATATTTGATTGTTGTATGAATCAGAAGCATTCTGATCACCTAGTGTTAAGGTAAAGTCTTCGTTACTATAGGTAGTTCCATCAATAATTCTATCACCAGATGTAAATGCACAACCATCAGAACCGTTACCGCCAGCAGTTGTATTTGCTCCTGGAGTACCAGCTCCTGCATATGTTGCAGATGCATTTAACCAGCCATTAGAATCTGAAGTGTCGTCTATGTTTGTATTTGGTGCTGCAATAAACAGACCTGATACTTTACCTGTCAATCTCATTGTAAAGTTTGACATTGTTGTTCTTTTAAAAGCAAATCTAAAATATTGTGTACCACTTCTACCGGTAGCTAAGTCTGGTCCAGCTGGTAAGTATCCGCTTGATAAGTTTGTATCATAGTGTTGTAAGTTTCCATATCTAACTACTGCTTCATCTGTTCCAGCAATTGTTACTGCCCCTGTCCAATTATTAGATGAATAATAGTCTTGACCATTATTGAATGCTGGGGTAGATCCAGACCACCCAGTTATAATTCTTAACCCATCAGTATCGAAACCAGCTCCCAGGCTATCAGAAACTGGAATAATAGATTCATTAACACCACTGGAAGTTCCGTTATAGACTGCAACCTTGGTATTTGCGTATTGTATTGTTGATCCTGTTCCATTTACGTTCTCCATGTTCATGGCGAAGCCTTCTACTCGACGACCTCCACCGTTTACAGACACTTGGAAAGTATCTATTGATACGTTTGCACCTACACCAGTATTAGCAATAGGATAACTACTGTTTAATGTTGATGAAGGCAATATTGTATAATTTTTAGTTTGTGATGAAAAAGCTGATCCACTATCACCTTCTATATTAGTTCCACTAGATATGTTAAATGGCGTAGTATCATTTTTATATGTTTGTCCAGCTACATTGCTTACCAATGCACCAGCTACATTAATTACAGCATCGTTTGTGTAATATGGTATACCTGAAACATAAGCTAATGTACCCGCTGTGTTTTGGGTTACAGTAGCACCACTAAAGTTTATAACAGGTGTTCCTGTTAAGTTGTCTTTTACAAATTGAGAAATATTAGTATTACCAGTTAATGAGTGTGATAGCTTATATGTGTGAACACCATTTCCTAAACCCGACTTAGATATTCTTGATCTAAAACCACTGTATAATCCAGGAGCATATATTCTGTTAGCAGCACTTACTGCATCTCCAGTATTATCAAAGTTATAGAAATCTAATTCATCTACAACTACTAAAGAACTATTTGATCCTTGATCATCTCCAGCAGTAAAGTTTATAGTACCTTCAACTACACCATCTACAATAGCTGATAAACTTCCTGCTCCAGCATTAAATGCTATTTGTGTATTAGCTTCACCTGCTGTTGTTATTGAGCTAGTTGTAGTATATCTTGATACAGATGACCCAACACCTAATGAAGATTCTGATGAATGGTCTACAAAACCATGAGCGAGTCTTGGTGAGTTGCCATTTGATGAATCTGTTAATTGTAATGTCTTTCCTGATAACCCTTCTGGTGTTGCAATTGATGTGTCAAATATTTTTATTGTCTTTGTCGTGCTATTTGGTATTGAAGAAGGATCAGCTGTTGAATGTGTATTAATAGATAATGTTATTGTGTTAGTACCAGTACTTGTACCACTTGTGTATACATGAGGTTCTCTAGCACCTTGAGTACCACCAGCTACTGATGTATTAGATATTGAATTAGAACTACCATCTCCCCAGTTAATAAAGAATGTGGCTACAACATTATTAGCATTTGTAGTATCATTATCTACGTAAATTGTTTGTCCTGTGTTAGCTTCAGTTATCTCGCTTCCACCTGATACTGCAGACATTATATCAAAGTCTGCTACTGGATCTGCTGTAAACAAAGTAATTAAATCTGTTACTGTTTGAGTTGCTGAATTACCTTCACCCAGTGCACCTGTATTTTTTGCAGTCACTACAATATCAAAAGGGGAGTTAGTATTATCAGTATAAGTATGCGATGGCGTCGAGTCTGTTACATTACTGTTAGAACTACCATCTCCCCAATTAATATCAAAAGCGTTTGCATTTCCTACTACGTTTAGTGTAAGTGTTGCAGTTAATGGTGCACCACCTGTGTTTCCTGATGTACATGTTACTACTACATCACGTACATATGTTTGTTGATGAATGTTAAACATTACTTCATTCATTGAATCTATTGCATCTGCTACACTTGTTGTGTTAGCTATAGATGTTACTGCACCTTCTATATTTCCTGATCCAGTTCCATTAGCAAATACTCCATCTGTTGGAGCACCTATCTGTGTTGTATTTCCTACTGTACTAATACTAGCAACTGAACTATCTACATATGCTTTTGTTGCAGCATCTGTATTATTTGATGGTGCAGATCCTAATGTGACTTGATTTGCAAATACTGTTTTGTAATTAGATGATGATGTTCCTAATGTAAAGGTATCATCTGTCGTAGGCACTATATTATTGTTTACTGATGCGCCTAATGATATAACATCTCCACCATCACCAAGAGATATGTTATCACCTCTTAATACTATATCACCGTTAACTGTTAATGTGTTTGATACATTTACATCTACAAAATTACCATTACTAGATGTGACAGTATTAGATATAACTATATTAGCATTGAGGTTTCCAGTAGCTGCTAAATTATCACCGGACTGAGTACCAATTGATAATGAGTTTATTGTAAGGGTGTCTATACCACCTGTAGAGTTTGCTACAAGAGCTGCTCCATTTTTAACAGCACCGGGTGTTACATTTAGAAGTGCAACATCACTTCCACCACCAATCTTTATTACTTCATTAGTATCAGAGTTAGCACCAATGAATAGATTATTAGATTGAAAAGAGTAAGCTAGTTCACCGTTAGCCAATACCGTAGGCGTGGCATTAACGTGACTTCTTTTTATTTGAATAACTGTGTTTGACACTAGAATGTGCCTCCATCAATAGGTAATGCTTTTAAGACATATTCGTCGTTAGCAGCATCGTATACTAATGTACCTCCATCAACTTCGGTTGCATCATTAACATCTAGCATGTCAGCAATTTTAGTTTTGCTTCCTGCGCCAGCTCCTGATAATGTTACTGTGTTAGAACTTGTAGCGCCTTGTATGCCACCACTTCCGCCTATACTTACTTTTATATTAGATGAAGTTTGATTGAATAGAGTGTTAGCCATTATCTGGTTACCTCTGGTGTTATCGTAACTATACCTTCAAGTATTCTTGATTTGATACTTGCAGAATCTGTTAACTCAACATCATATACATATCTACCAGCACTTAAGCTAGAAGTCACAGAGTTGTTTAATGATAGTGTAAGAGTGCCCGTATTGTTTGCAAGGGCTGTGGTGAAGCTGGTTGCGTTAGAAGATGAATGCGTCTTTCTTATTTGTGAGGCTGCAGTCATCCCAGTTAGGTCCAACTGTCCTCCGCTATTATCTGTTAAGTTAACTGACGTTGTAAAGTCAGTTCCTTGGTCTATTAGAATATTAACTCTAGTCGCCATCTAGTACTCCTACATATACAGGAGTATTTATAACAATCGATAGATCAACCTAGTTAATTTTTATGATGTTCCTTGAGTGATATATTCTATGCTTTTTACATTTAAACTCAATTTCTTCTTTATTGTACCCTTCTAAACAATCTAAAGCTCTTTTGGTTTTACCATACATTATAAACCATAAAGTGTTTTGGTCAACTAACCTAACCTCTGTAACAGCCTGCTGTCCTTTTGCTTGAAGTTTTCTTTTTAAGAAATGGTTGTTGTATAATATTTCCAATCCTAGAAGATCGCTATAAAATTCATTAGGGTTTTGATAACCATTCCAATAATTTTTATATTCCTCTACTAAAGCAAATTTATAGTCCTTTCTAAACTCTCTCATTTTTGTTCTTCAGGCGTAAGCTCATCTACAATATCTTCCCAAATGTTTTCATCAAATACGACCCACCCTAGAGTTATTCTTGGTCCTCCATATGCTGAATGCCATAGTAGTTTATCATGCTCTTCTTTCTTACCATAATATCCTAGCTTGCAATGCCAACCAACTGGATCATCTAAATGAACTAAATGTTTGTCAGGATCCGCTATAACTGATCCAGGCTTTTCATTAGAAGGATCTATGTTTCTCCAATAACCTTGGCCAGTAGGATTCCAGGTAAACAGACAATTAAATCCTGGAACATTCCAATTAGTATGCCATGCAATATATCCATCTTCTGGATAAAACATTTTTAGTGCACAGAATTTATAACCAATATATGTACCTAACTCATCATCTAATTCTCTAGATTTTTCAATATATGTTTGGATCCATTTTTTTTCATCCGGAGTAAACCTATCGCCTTCATGTTGTAATACCTTTGTCAGTGTTGGCTCATTCATATCATATCCAAAACTGTCAGGTGGAAATCCATCATGCTCTTGATGGTTCATACTTTTAATGCACTCTAATGATGTAGAGTATTCTGCACGGTTTTCTTTCTTGAACTTACCTTTTGTTCTCCAATTAGGTAGGTTTTTATCAGGTCTATTTTCTGATATAAATTTACTATACTTATCTAAGATCTGTAAAAGATCCGTAGACAGTGTCAATATCTGCTTCATATGTATGTCCTTTTTGCACTGCAGATGGGTCAATAGTATAATGCAATACTGCTTTCTCATGACCTGGTCTCAGTTCTGTTTCTTTGTATCCAGTAACAAAATTATATTTTGCATCATTTGGCATTCTAACTATATCTAGTTTATCTGAGAGCTCTGGATTCTCATAGAGTGCTCTCCAAAATGCAAACGTGTCCCAATACGATAAACCTCTTGGAAAAGGTTTTGTATTCTTTTCAACGGTATGTCTCTTATACCATTTCATCCATTGATGCCACAACTCTTGTGTACGTTCATTTTTGTTCCATGCAAACATTCCACAATGCCATCTAAACTTATGAGCCTTTCCTTCTTTATATAACTTTACATGTTCAGGATTGTAATGCTCTAACTCTTCTCCTGGTATTCCAGGACCTACTTGATCATCATGTGTAAAGTAAACAACCTTAGCATTATAAGGTCTATTCTCTGACATTACAACATCATGATTACCTAAATGATCCCACACCTCTTCAATCTCACTTGATAGAACAAATATATCAACATCTAAGTAGATAGTTTGATCATATGGTGATAGTGGCAATGCCCATAATTTAGTTCTACAATGAACTGGTACTGGCGTTACAATGTGATCAAATAAATGTTTATGTTTATCTTCTAACCATTCTTCATGAGTATAGAATGCAATTTTTGCATCCGGAACCTCATCCTTTAAACTCTCAGCAGCCATTATCGCAGCTTCGTAAAACGGCTTTGATAATGTGGCTACCATCATGTAGCCTCTATTCACTTTTTTCGTTTTCCTTTACTAATATAGAAACACCATATGCTAGTGCCTCAAAATAAGAGGTGGCCTTTCTTAAACTTCTCTTAAGATTTTTTTGTTCGCTATTCTTTACAACATCCATGTCCATAAATTGACTCTTAACTTCCCACAGCTTAGCTCTTAGTTCTTCTCTATCACTTTGAACTTTAGCTTCTTCCATAGCTTTGTTTCTAGAAGTCTGAATTTGAACTTCTCTTGCAGTGTTGGTTAGAATCTCTTCTTCTGTAAATTGATTTCTAATATCTCTATAAAGAGGGTGGTTGTCATCTTTAGGTATTTGTTTTTCAACACTTGCCATACCATCAGGTCTTACCAGTAAGCAATTAAGCTCAGTCTTAGCATTATTAACATAATGAGGGTATTGGATGATAGGTAATCCAGGATCGACTTCAAAGTTTTTTACCTTCAAAGGCTTTTGCTCTGACTTTGATTCTGGTTCAGGTTTTTTAATTTGCATGCCGTCAGGCACTTTAGCGTAGCGTTGTTCTTCTGTCATAATTTATCTCACAAAATTTAGTTCATATTATACACAAAGGTATTTATAATGTCAACAGTATTATGCTATTCTTACCCATAAAGCTATAGTAGAAATATTCTCTGTAGCATTCTGTATAGTCAGCCCTGACCATTGATTATTATATTGACCTGTGTATGATTTTATATAGTTTCCTTCATATACACCTGTATATTCTTTTTGATATGCCTTCTCATATTGTCCGACATATGTCTTAACATATTGCTTGGTAAATGCCCCTTCAAAGTCTCCAGCATATTGTTTAAGATAATTTCCTAAGTATATAGTTCCATATTCGCCCAGGTATGTAGCAATATAAATTCCTGTATATTCTTTTTGGAAATTCTGTAAGTATGTGCCGTCAAATGTTCCTTCATACTCTTTACTGTAAATCTTAAGGTAAGTTCCAACATACTCTCTTTGGAAGGTTCCTTCAAAAGTACCTTCGTATTGACCCAAATATGTTTTAGTATACTGACCAGTATATTGACCAGCCCATGCTTTAACAAACTGTCCAGTAAACTGACCTTCATATCCTTTATTAAACGCACCTTCAAATTGCTTATCAAAAGCTCCCTGATATTGTTTAGAGAACTGCTTTGAGTATTGGCCTACATAAGTCTTAGTATATTGACCAAGGAACACGCCTTCATATTCTTTATCATAGTTTCCTATATACAACTTATCGTATACGCCAATATAAACTTTATCAAATGTTCCTTCGTATTCTTTACTCCAAACTCTTAAATATGTACCAGAATAATTTCTTTGGAACACTCCCTCAAATAGTTTACTGTATTGACCAATATATGTTTTAGTATATTGACCTGTATATGTTTTTACATAGTTACCAAGATACGTCTTGTTAAATGTTCCTTCGTATTGTTTATTGAATGCACCTTCAAATTGCTTGTCGAATGCTCCCTCGTATTGTTTGTTATACTGACCAACATATGTTTTTACATAGTTACCAATATATGTCTTGTTAAAGGTTCCCTCATAAGTCTTGTCATATATTCCTACAAATGAACCCTCATATTGTTTTGTAAAGTATCCAGTAAATGTACCTTCATATTCTTTACTATAAATTTTTAAATAAGTTCCAACATACTCTCTTTGGAAAGATCCTTCAAACTGTTTACTATATTGGCCTACATAGGTCTTAGTAAATTGTCTACTATATTGGCCGACATATGATTTTGTATAGTTGCCAGTAAACGCGCCTTCGTATCCTTTAGTAAATGCACCTTCAAATTGCTTATCAAATGATCCCTCATATTGCTTAGTGTACTGACCAAGATATGTTTTAGTATAGTTACCGGTATATTGTTTTGTAAAAGTTCCTTCATACTGTTTGTTATACTCACCAGTATATGTTTTTACATATGCGCCTAAGTAAGTCTTGTTGAATGTTCCTTCATATACGCCAGTATATAAACCTTGGTAGTCTTGTGCTCCTGAGTACACTCCTGTATAATATCCAGTGAACACACCTTCATATGCTTTCTCATATGCTTTGTTAAAGAACCCTTCATAGTATCCTGTGTATTGACCATCATATGTTCTTGAACCAGACCACAGCTTTGCATATGCTTTTATGTAATTAATACTAATATATGTCTTATTGAATGCACCTTCAAATGATCCAGTGTATTGTCCTTCGAATGTTCTAGTACCCTCGTACTGTCCAGCATAAGCCTTTATGTAAGCAACGTTGTATAGCTTCTCATAGTTTCTTTGATACTGGCCCGTGTATGTTCTAGATCCAGCATACGTTCCGGAATATTGTTTATTGAAGCTACCTTCATACTGTTTGTTAAAGGTTCCCTCAAACGTTCCCGTATACTGTCCTATATATTGCTTTGCAAATTGTCTGTCATAATGTTTTGAATATATTCCAGTATATGCTTTTTGATACGCTTTAACATAATTCTTTTGATATGCTCTCGTATATGCACCTAAGTATGTTTTATCGTAAGCACCTTCATATATTGTATTATATACTTTTGCATAATGGTTACTATAGTTGCCAGTATATGCTTTTTGATAATTTTTTACAAATATACCAGCATATTGTTTGTCGTAGTTTTTATTGAATGCACCTTCATATACAGCTGTATAAATTCTATTGTATTGTCCAACATATTGTTTAGTAAACAGACCGGTGTAAGTAGCTACATATTGCTTAGAATATAACCCTTCATAGTTAGCTGAATATTGTCTAGTAAATGTTCCAGAATATTCTCCTGCATAGTTTCTACCAAACTGTCCACTATATGCTGCTTCATATGCTTTTGCAAACTGGCCCTCAAAAGAACCTTCATACTGTTTAGCAAAGTAGCCTGTAAACGATCCTTCGTATTGTTTATTAAATGCTCCCTCAAACTGTTTAGAGAAATATCCTACATATACAGCTTCATATTGTTTGTTATAAGTACCTTGGAAAGTTCCTTCATATTGTCTACCATACAGGCCTTCAAACAATCCTGTATATATTCTAGCGTAACTTGCAGTGTATCTTTTAGTATAGTTTGTTGCAAATGATCTTTCGTAGTTAGCACCATACTGACCTAAATAATTTTTGGTGTAATTTCTACTGTAGTGTTTTGTATAGTTTCCTGTGTACTGCTTAGCATAGTTTCCTGTATACTGTCTAGTATAGTTTGTTGAATAGTATCCAGTAAATGTTCCTGTGAACTGTCTTGAATAGTTGCCAGCATATGCTCTTTGCCAGTTGGTGTTATAGTATCCTGTGTATGCTCTATCGTAGTTACCACTGTATGATTTGGTATAGTTTGTACCATACGTGCCGGCATAAGTCTTAGTATAGTTTCCAGCATATAATCTTGAATAGTTGCCTGCGTATGCTTTTGTAAAGTTCGTACCATACTGGCCGGAGTATGTCTTAGTATAGTTACCTGCATATGCTCTTGTGTAGTTACCTGCATAATGCTTAGTATAGTTTGTTCCATACGTACCAGAAAACTGCTTGTTATAGTTACCAGCATAAGCCTTAGTGTAGTTACCTGCATATGCTCTTTGATAATTAGTAGCATAGTAACCAGTAAATTGTTTTACATAGTTTTTAGTATAGTTACCTGCATATGCTCTTTGATAGTTAGTAGCATAGTAACCAGTGTATGTTGTTGTGAAGGCTCTTGTATAGTTACCAGCAAATGCTCTTGTATAGCTGCCAGCCCATGCTCTTGTATAGTTAGTTGTTCTTGTTACCCTTACATAGTTACCTGCATAGGTAGGAACATAGTTTTGTTCAAATTGTGCTGATACATTATAGTATTGCACAGGGCCTGCCCACATTCCCAAGTGCGCTTCACCAGGCCTGAATCCTATAAACGTTGATTGTTCTCTAGTTGTTGTACCAGCATATGCTTTAGAATACGCTCCACCTGAAAATGATAAAGTCTGTGAATAGTTTACTGTACCTACATAAGCTGTACCAGGCCCTACATAGTTTACAACAGAACTTCTGGCGCTTTTTAATGGACCAAAGAACAAAATGGAGTTATAGTTTGATGTAGGTCCACTAAAGCCAACAGCACCACCCCAGTTTACTTCTCTTGAATAGTTACCACCAGGGGTATAATATCCTGTAAACGTTGAACTAAAATATCCCGTA
>JACLAC010000981.1_pt1 | contig 22815 bp, 18 predicted proteins | sample 8027881 | NCBI WGS metagenome assembly JACLAC01 (sample SAMN15725517, study PRJNA655200) | protist metagenome | isolation source: fluorescence activated cell sorting (FACS) single amplified genomes of... | place: Spain: Blaines Bay Microbial Observatory, Mediterranean Sea | collected 2016-01-19 | reverse complement strand
TGAACCCGATCACCGGTCTGTCAGGATTCATCAGCGGATTCATCGTCAACCTTCCCCAGGTCTCTCCTTTCTCAAGCCGATCCCAGTCTACCTTGAAATTCTGCACCCCCGTGTGATTATTCGCCATCAGGCTTGCCCCGATGGATGAGTGGATTCCAATCACCTCTCCCTTGAGATTGAAGAGCGGACCGCCTGAATCCCCCCCGATAAGAGCACAGTCGGTTCCAATAAACCCCAGAGGATTCAGGGCTACTACGCGCCCAAACCTTACCGGTGGACTGCGCAGGGCGTCATAGCCTCCCGCGTGCCCAAGGGAGATCACGAAGTCACCGACTTTGGTGTCCCTTGAATCGCCCAGTGCCACGAAGGGCCAATCTCCCTCTGGTTCCAGCCGCACCATCGCAGCGTCCTTGGACAGATTAGAGCCCAGCACCGTCCCGCGCGCCTGCTTTCCATCAGGAAAGACCACCGTGACCTCTTCCAGTCCTTCTACAACGTGACCAGCAGTGAGGATCAGCCCCTTCCGCGAGATTATTACGCCGCTTCCAGAAGATTCGCTCTTCTCTGAAAAAAGTGAAACCGTGGCAGGCAATCCCTGTCTGGATACCTCTTCAACCTTACTTTCCAGTTCCCTGAGCTGAATCGATACCTCGGCCTGAGCCAAGCCCGAAAAGAAACCTTCGAAGGAGAGAAATGCGGCAATTACTAAGGGCCGAACACTTGCTAGTGTCATCACGGTCAAATATGCTTCTTTTGAACTAAGCGTCAACGGCCGTTCCTTTCGTCTTGCGGAGCATGCGGCTTTTTTTCGTCCCCACTACAACGTATAGATCAAAATAACCTCACGGCCCGTTTATTTCCGGGATGGCCAGTCGCAGACCAAAAAAGAAAGCTTCTCAGCGCCGGCGGGCACCCTCATCCCGCGGGTCATCCCCCCGTAAGCGGGCCCGCAAACGAGCTCGCCGGAAAGGAGCCTCCCGCAGTTCCCGCTCCCGCCCTGGACGAAAAAAAGCACCTGCCAGGGAGCACAGCCCCCTCTTCATTCTCTGCTTCTGGCCCTTCCTGCTCATCAACAGAATAACGAGGAACTGGCCTGCGCTCCTCAGGATCCCCTTCAAGTGCATCGGTTATGCCGGTTGTTCCCTTGCAGCGCTCCTCCTCATCAGCACGATCTTTTATTTTCTCCGGTCCCTGCGTTACGACATGTCCCAGGTTGCCCGGATGCCCGAAAGATCCATCATTTACGACCGGAACATGAAGGAACTGGGGCGACTGCATGGCGCCCACCGCTACGTCGTTGATCTTGCAGAGGTCTCTCCCCACTTCCGCAAGGCTCTCATCGCAAGAGAGGATCAACGATTTGAAGAGCATCGGGGCGTCGACCCTCGCGGTGTCGTGCGCTCCATGGTTGAAAATCTAAAGCGAGGGCATTTTGCCCAGGGCGCTTCCACCCTGACCATGCAACTTGCACGCAATGCCTATCGGCTTCCCACGCATGGTCCGAAATGGAAACTCCTGGACCGTAAGTTTCTGGAAGTCGCATTGGCATTTCGTATCGAAGCCGCCTACGAGAAGGACGAGATCCTCCAGCACTACATGAACCTCATCTTCTGGGGAGGTTCCATTCATGGAGTCGAAGCAGCCTCCCGGGCCTATCTTGAAAAATCGGCTGCAGACCTGACCTTGTCCGAATCGGCCATGCTGGCGGGAATCATCCGGGCTCCAAATGCATTTTCTCCCTTCGAGGATGTGACTGGCACAACGAAGGAACGAAACTCGACTCTCGAATCGATGGTCCGAACCGGCCTGATCACCAGGTCTGAAGCAGTTGCAGCCCAGTCGGAACCCCTCCACATCCGCCCGAAAAACCGCCGTATCATTGAAGGTAGTTACGCCATGGATGCGATCCGGCGGGACATTGAACGCCATCTCGACAAGAAATACATCAAGCAGGGAGGACTCAAAATCATCACTACCATTGACAAGGACCTGCAGGAAGCCGCCGAGCGCCACCTGAATTCCAAGCTCAGTGAAATCGAGCGCCGCCCGGGCTACCGCCACAACACACGGACACGCTGGCAGACCGGTCCTGCCATGCAGCGGGAAGCCCCCGATTACCTCCAGGGCGCCGTGGTGGCGGTGGAAAACCGGAGCGGAGCCATCCGGTGCATCGTTGGGGGACGCGATGCCGATGAATCGAAATTCAACCGGGCTATCCATGCCAGGCGCCAGATAGGTTCCGTCTTCAAACCTTTTGTCTACCTTGCAGCCTTCGACCGGGGAATGCGTCCGGATTCCTATATTGACGACTCACGCATCAAGCCGGGGCAGATCAGGTATGCCCCCCCGGACTGGGCCCCGAAGAACTCGGATAACAGTTATCTTGAAAGTGTCAGCGCAAGGCGGGCTCTTATGGATTCACGAAATACCTCCTCGGTCCGCATCGGTGACTTTGCAGGACTGGAAAATGTCCGCTCCCTCGCACACCAGTCCTTCGCAATTAAAATCCCTAACAAGGCCTCTTCCTACCTCGGGGCCTGGGAAGCAACACCGGAGCAGGTGGCCAGCGCCTATACCATTTTCCCCAACGGCGGCACCCGCTACGGGCCCCACTTTGTCAGCAGGATCCTCGATCGCGATGGCAAGGAAGTCTGGACTCATAAACCCATCGGCTACCTTGCGGTTGACAAGAGGGGGGCAGCCTGGGCGACTTCCACAATCCTGGAGGATGCAACCCGTTCCGGAACCGCTTCCAGCATGCGCCGCGAACTGGGCTTCCAGCAGCCTGCCGGAGGGAAGACGGGAACCACGGATGAATATATGGACGCTTGGTTCGTAGGGTATTCTTCCGGCCTCACCTGCGCAGTCTGGGTCGGACTCGATCAACCACAACCGATCGTTCCGGGAGGTTATGGCGCAGACCTCGCTCTCCCTGTCTGGGTCCGGGTCATGAAAACTGCCGATCGGCTCGGACGTTACGAATTCAGCAAGATGACCCCTCCGGTAGCAATCCAAACATGTCGTCTCTGTCGCTCGTCGGGAAAACATGCTACTCCCGGATGTGAGCAGGCAAAGACCGCATACAATGATCCTACCCCGGCTGATCTCGTTCCCTCTCCAAACGATTTCTGCCCCAGGCATCCGCTAAAGGCTCTTCCGGTCGAGAGATCACCGGCCGGTCGCGCCATTCCAGTCGAGTAGCCCGATAAAGGCGCCCCGCAGCCCTTCCATTGCCTCAAACCATCTCTCCTCTCCCGTGTCCCGTCATTCACAAAACCGGAGGACCCCGCGTATGGGAGACCAGAGCGAGTCGTCCTCCCCTTCATCGAACCAGGAGACACCAGTCGACCTCGAACCAGGAGAGACTCCGGACGAAACCGGGGAGAACCTCGGGGACGTCCCAAACTGGAGACCAGCCACCCGCACCTCACTGCTCCCAAAGTGGATTCCACGCCGGCTACAGCGGATGATTCATATCGGTTTTCGATGTGGCGTAATCACTCTAATAATCCTGCTGCTGATATCCTTTTCTTACTTCATGATCTCCCTGCGCCATGACATCACGGAGATCCGCAAGATGCCCGAACGTTCGGTAATCTTCGACGTGGAAGGCCGGGAGCTTGCAACCCTGCACGGTGAGAACAGGCGGCTCATTTCCCGTAAGGAAATTCCGGGTTTTTTCGTCGCTGCGCTCCAAGCCCGGGAAGATAAACGATTTTTTACCCATCACGGCGTAGATATCCCAGGACTGGTTCGAGCCGCCATGCGTAATGCCAGTGACATGTCGTTCACTCAGGGCGCTTCCACCCTGACGATGCAACTCGCACGTAACAGCTTCGATCTCCGTGCAAAAAGCCTGCACCGCAAGCTCCTTGAAATCGCCATCTCCCTGCGGATCGAGGCCTCCTATTCAAAGGATCAGATTCTCACCGCCTACGTCAACCGGATCTACTTTGGTTCTGGCTGCCACGGGCTGGAGGAGGCTGCCCGCCGCTACTTCGGTGTGAGTGCTTCTGGTCTTAGCGACAACCAGTGCGCCCTGCTGGTGGGGATCATTCGTGCCCCCCACGCCTTTTCTCCCCTGCGCGCTCGCCAGAAGGCCTTATACCAGCGAGATGAGGTCCTCGCCCGGATGGTTAAGGAGGGGGTCTTAACAAATACCGGAGCGGAAGAAATCAGAGACAGCAAACTTGGACTTCGCTCCGGGTTGGAAACTTCCGGCAGCAACCCCGCCCTGCAGGCGGTTCGTCGCCATTTTGAAGAACTCATCGACAACCGGGAAATCCGCGATGGAGGTCTGCACCTGCACACCACGATCGACGCCGCCATACAGAAACTCCTTGAGAATGAAGTAACGAAGCTTGTTCAGGTAATCCCTCAAGCGCCCCAGGCCGCTGTGATCTGCCTTGATCCCCGGACCGGGGGGATCCGCGGCATAGTTGGCGGTCGGGCAACCGGAAACACCTTGTTCAATCGCGCTCTCGATGCCAGACGTGATCTGGGCGATATCTTCACCCCGTTCATCTATGCCGCTGCTGCGGAACGTGGATTACAGCCCGTAAGCGGGCAACCGCTGAGAACAGGCCGGGAAATCGGAAGTGCAGATCTGGTCCAACTCGCGCGGAGGTTCGGATTCGATGGCCCTTTTCTCCGGGATGACGACCTTTTCAGAGGAGGGGTAAGTGCCACCCCTCTCGAAATTGCCACCGCGGTCGCAACCCTGACCCGGGATGGCCAACGCCCTCGCACACACTTCCTCCGCGAGCTTAAAGACTCTGAGTCAACCCGGATCCTATCCATCGAACCATCCAGCAAATCCATGTTCTCTCCGGTTTCCACCAGAACCGCGCTGTCCATCCAATTCCCCCGGGGAACCCAGCGAATCCTCATCGGGACCAGTCCGGCAAAAACAGATGTCTGGGCCGTTTCATGCGGTTCACTCCATACAGTCTGTCTCTGGGTTGGCCACGACAAACCGCGCCGCCTTGACTCACCGGATATAATCAGGGCAGAAGTTCGAGATACCATTGAGCGCATTGCCCTGAAACTCGCACCGTAAGGTTTTGCGCTTTGCAATTCACCCGATACCCCTACCCTTTGAATCATGCAGGCCCTGCGGTTTGACGCTGCTGTCGAAAACATCCTTGAACGGGAAAAGCGCTTTGAATCGGGCGCCTACTTTCTTCTCAAGGACGCACTCGACTTCACTCTGAAACGCACCCGCGAGGAGCATGGGGAGGACCGTCATGTCAGCGGGGAAGAACTGGTCCATGGATTCCGCGACCATGCCCTCCAGGAATTCGGGCCCATGGCATTCACCCTGCTGCGGGAGTGGGGTGTCCACAAGTGTTCCGATGTTGGCGACATGGTATTCGAATTAATCGAAGAAGGCATGTTCGGAAAACAGGACTCGGATACCCAGGAGGACTTTGCCGGTCACTATGATTTTGGTGAAGCCTTCGTGCGGCCCTATCTCCCCAGGGGGGTTTCTCTGGAAAGCCTGTCCCTTGGGGACCTGGAGCAACCGGGATCCAATGAGTCCTTGGAATCTCCCATCAGCCCCGCTCCTCAAGACGCCTCCTGATCCTGCCCAGGAGACGTCTCCAAAAGGGCAACTCCGCCCCCGCCTGCTCAGCCCGCCGCAGAGGCTCCTCCCATATCGCCTCCACCTCCACATCACGGCCTTGGAGGTAATCAATCATGCTTGAAGGGCGATAGGCTCCCATCTCACGCGTTGACCTGATCTGCTCATCAAGGATCTCCGGTGCTATCCGCCTCCCGAGGGCTGCCGCCCCGGCAACGACTTCCCGCATGAGGTTTCTTACCTGTTGTTCTCCTTCCGGACACGAAAGGAGGTCTTCCGTCGTGATTCCGCCCTCAGCGAGGCAGAGCCCATTAAAGGGGACGTTCCACACAAGTTTCACCCACTGGGCATGCATGAGGTCCTGCACCGCCCCACATTTTATGTCCGCTGCTTCAAAACACCCCAGCAGGTCCTGCAGACGCGCGGTCAATCCCCCCTCAAATTCGCCCAGGGTAATCAATCCTTGCCCAAAATGGCGGATGCGAGTGAGGGAGAGGCGGTTGATACAGACAAAACAAAGTCCCCCAAGAACCCGATGCGCCCCAAACAATTCAGCCAGTTTCTCGGTATTCCCAAGCCCATTCTGCAGCGTCAGAATAGCAGTATTCGAATGAAGCAGCGGACTGATCACCTTCCGATACGATTCATTAGACGTTGCCTTCCACGCTACGATGACAAGGTCGACCGGCCCGATCTCCCCGGAATTGTCATAAACCCTCGGCGACGGCAGGTGGAATGCTCCCGTCGGACTCTCCACCGAGAGCCCCTTCCTCCGAAGGTCAGCGAGTCCCGAGCGTACAACAAAGGAGACATCCTCACCTGCGGCGGACAACTTCCCCCCGTAATAACCGCCTACCGCTCCAGCTCCAACAATCGCAATTCTCCGGGGCACAACTTCAGGAAACGAGTCCCCGAACCTGCCCCATGATGCGCTTCGCCGTTACCACCGTATTCCGGTGCAGCTTGGCGGTATACTCCGGTTGCCGATTGTAGCCTCCTCCATATAACAACGCCATCGGGATTCTATTGCGCAACATGGCACCCAGAATAACCTCGTCCCTCCGCTGGATATCTTTCACCGTGAGCATCATCTGGCCAAACTGATCATTACGGTGGTTATCGGCCCCCGCGATCCAGATCACAAGGTCAGGGGAAAAGACATCGAGGGCTGCCGCCAGGGTCGAGAACAACTGCTTGAGATACATCTCGCCTTCAACATAGCGCACCGTCTCAACATCCATCGATCCCTTGACCTTCCTCACGGGATAATTCCGCCCGACATGGATCGAGTAGGTAAAGACATTGGGGTCATTGTCGAGCAGGCTGTTTGTTCCATTTCCCTGATGGGCATCGGTATCCACCACCATTACCTTGATACCTGGTCGCTTGATCTGCAGGCTGCGAATCGCAACTGCGATATCATTAAACACACAGTAGCCCTCGCCGTGCTCACGGAATGCATGATGCGTCCCTCCCGCAAGGACTACCGAAATCCCATCCTCCAGCGCTGCCTCACAGGCCAAACGGGTAGCTTCAACTTCCACCGCACTCCGCGTGTATAACTGAGGAGTCAGGGGTAACCCCAGCTGTATCTGCTCCTTACGATCGAGTTGGCCGCGATAAATCTTCTGGAGATAGGCCGGGGTATGCGCCCGCTCCAGCACGTGGGTAGCCGCAGCTCTGACCTCCACGATATCTTCCGGCCTGACCGTCCCCTGCTCCAGCAGCATGTCCTTCGAAATGCGGAACTTCTGCATCGGAAAAGGGTGATCCATAGGAAGATCGAGATAGAACTCCGGCGAATAAAAACAGCGCATTGCGTAACCCATAGTAGTCAGGACTTCCTGACATTATCGCAAACAGAAGGATCCATGGCAATACTTAGGATCTCTTAAATAATCACCATGCCCTTGAGAATCAAGGATCCCAGCTCGCAATCGCATCCTTGAAACCCCGGATTGAACCCCCTTCCGGACTTTGTGAAATTTTTCACAAAGTCCTTGCGGCGGGCTCCTCTTTGGGGCCTTATTCTCGTGGTAACCCGCAAATGAGCGAGCCTTCTGCCACAAAGATCTACGAGGCTCCCGATGCAGCCGCTACTGCGGCGCAGGCTGCTACGGACTATCAGGCTGGAACCAGTGATCTCCTAGGGGAAAAGATGGTCCTGAATATGGGGCCATCCCATCCTGCCACCCATGGGGTCCTCCGGCTCATCTTGGAGCTTGATGGGGAGATCGTCACAAAGGCTGAACCAGACCTGGGGTTTCTCCATCGTGGAGACGAGAAGATCGCAGAGAACATGCACTATAACCAGTTTATCCCCTATACGGACCGACTGGACTACCTCGCACCACTCGCCAACAATGTTGCCTACGCATGCGCGGTGGAGAAATTGATGGACTGGGAACTCCCACCCCGGGGGCAAGCCATCCGTGTCCTTGCCTGCGAACTCGCGAGAATCTCCTCCCACTTGCTGGGTGTCGGGGTCTACGCCATGGATGTTGGAGCCATGACCGTCTTCCTGTATACGTTCACAGAAAGAGAGAAGATCTACAATCTATCCGAGCAGTTGACCGGAGCCCGGTTCACCACTTCATATACCCGGGTAGGCGGTCAGATCCGCGACCTGCCTGAGGGATTCGTCGAAAACGTGCGCTCCTTCCTGGAAGAGTGCGAAAAGACAGTGGAGGAAGTCGATAAACTCCTGACTCGCAACAAGATCTTCCTTATTCGCACCAGAGAGGTTGGGATCATATCCGCGGAAACCGCAATCTCCTATGGTCTGACTGGGCCCAACCTGCGGGCCTCCGGCCCAAGCCGGGACCTTCGAAAGGACCGCCCCTATCTGGGCTACGAACAATATGATTTCGATATTCCGGTTGGGGAACTGGGCGATTGCTACGACCGTTATCTCGTCCGGATGGAGGAATTACGCCAGTCCATACACATTGTCCGCCAAGTCCTGGACTCCCTTCCGGAGGGCCCGGTTAATGTAGCAGACACAAAGAGCTCTCTTCCCGAAAAGGAACAAGTAATGATGAAGATGGAGGAATTAATCCATCATTTCATCGTTGCCACTCAAGGCATCGAAGCCCCCGCAGGAGAGGTCTATTTTGGTGCCGAAAACCCCAAAGGGGAGCTCGGGTTCTATATCAACTCCAAGGGTGGAGGCGTTCCTCACCGGTTGAAGATCCGCGCCCCCTCCTTTGTCAACCTCTCCATCCTTTCGGATCTTCTTGTCGACCACATGGTCTCTGACATTCCCACCATTCTTGGCTCCCTTGATTTTGTCATGGGAGAATGCGACCGCTGAAAAACAGATTTGTGTATCACCGCCCCTTTTGACGGAGAACCAATACCATGTCCCACTCCATCCTCACTGAACAGGTCAGTTCCCATCAGACCAGTGGCACAAGGCATCATGCTCCCTTTGATGTCACCGAAAAAATCGAACAGGAAGCAAGCCTCCGGATCCAGCAGTATCCTGAGGACCAGAAGCGCTCAGCGGTCCTGCCGCTCCTTCATATCGTGCAGGCCGAGTTCGGGTTCATCTCCTCGGAAGCCATTGAATGGGTCGCAGCCAAACTCGACCTGAACCCAATCAAGGTCGAGGAAGTGGTCACCTTCTATCCGGGACTGCGGCAGCATGCTCCCGGGAAGTATCACATCCGGGTCTGCCGCACACTCAGTTGCGCAATGGGAGGAAGCTACGAACTCATGGACAAGATCTGCGAACTGGCCGGCATCGACCGTTCGCAGTCCTCACATCACAACCCGATCGCGGTCTCTCCCTGCGGCACCTGGTCGGTAGAATTCGCAGAGTGTCTTGCTTCATGCGGCACCGCTCCGGTCTGCCTCGTCAACGATGACTTTCACGAGAACCTTCCTGCAGCAAAGGTTCCTCAGCTCCTTGAAAACTACAGGTAGCTTTTACTTTCATGGCCAAGGTCACCTACATCAAGGGGAAGGAACCCCATCAACTGGAAAGGCGCCTTATTTTCCGGAATGTTGATCGTCAGGGATGGAATCCCTCTATCAGCAGATACCTCTCGGATGGCGGCTACAAGGCCCTCAGGAAAGCCCTCAAGAAAAAACCCGGGGAGATTACCGAGGAGGTAAAACGATCGGGCCTGCGCGGACGGGGAGGCGCAGGATTTCCTACCGGGGTGAAATGGGGATTTATCCAGCCAGGAAACAAGAAACCCGTCTACCTCATTTGTAATTGCGACGAATCCGAACCGGGAACCTTCAAGGACCGCTATATCGTTCATCAGGATCCGCACCAACTCATTGAAGGCATGGTAATCTCCTGCTTCGCAGTGGGAGCTGAAATAGCTTACATCTACATCAGGGAAGAATTCCCCGAGGCTGCACGAATCGTTGAAAACGCCATCAAGGAAGCCAAGAAAGAAGGCTTCCTCGGCAAAAACATCTGTGGAACCAAGTTCAATTGCGAATTTCATGTCCACCGTGGCGCCGGGGCCTACATCTGCGGTGAGGAAACCGGACTCATCGAGTCTCTCGAGGGCAAACGGCCCTACCCTCGTATCAAACCGCCCTACTTCCCCGCCGCGATGGGCCTCTATATGTGCCCGACGATTGTCAATAACGTGGAGACCCTCTGTCACGTAAAACACATCATGGAGATGGGGGGAGAAAAATATTCGGACATCGGCATGCCTCGTAACACGGGTACCCGCATCCTTTGCGTATCCGGTGACGTCCAAAAGCCCGGCTACTATGAAGTTGAGGTCGGAAAAATGACGATGGGGGAACTCCTCAACGACGTGTGCGGCGGCCCCCTCAAGGGCAGGAAATTCAAGGCGGTCATACCCGGTGGATCCTCCGCCAAGATCCTCCGCTGCTCCGACACTTACAATGTGGCATGTCCTCCGGAAACCGAGAAGCGGGAGATCAGTTTTGAAGAGATTCCCCTCGACTTCGATACCATGGCGGCATGCGGATCAATGGCTGGTTCCGGAGGTGTAATCGTGATGGATGACTCCCGCCGCATGTCATGGGTTCTAAACAACATCAATGAATTCTACGCTCACGAGAGCTGTGGGCAATGCACTCCCTGCCGGGAGGGGTCGACCTGGATGAAGAAGATCACAGCCCGCCTCGTCGCAGGCCAGGCCAGCCCTGACGATCTCGATACCCTTGAGTCGGTGGCGTATCAGATCGATGGACGCACGATCTGTGCCTTCGGAGAGGCCTGCGCCTGGCCCGTCGAATCGATGCTCGACAAGTTCCGGGATGAACTCCTCGCCGAAACAGTGGAGGGCAACGCCCAGAGCGCCCTGAACGCAGAACAAGAGGCCCAGCGCCGATACCTCAAGGATGCTGTTGCATGTGCGGACAAGCCCTGATGCCGCGGAGCCCTGAAGCCACTGTGTTCAAATGACAGAAAGTTTAGAAAATAAGTCACTTAGAGAGCTTGTGAAAAATTTCACAAAGTGCGCTTGTCCCCTCTGGCTCCACCGTGCATCTTCTCTGCCGAACCCCATGGGAGGCCTCGCCCGAATCTGATTTATGGCAGACTCCGCACCAGCGACCGCTGATAAGCTCCCCAAGGACCTCGCCGCAGAAAAGGGCATGGTCAACGTTCAGGTGGACGGCAACTGGCTCCAAGTCCCCACCGGCACCCGCATGATCGAGGTGTGTAAGATGGCAGAAAAGGAGGTTCCCCACTACTGCTATCACACCAAGCTCTCATCGCCGGGAAATTGCCGTATGTGTCTGGTTCAGATGGGTATGCCTAACCGGCCTCCTCCCGGGCAGGGTCCGGTTTATCAGGAGAATGGTTACCAGGAAATATCCTGGATGCCGAGGCCTGTCATAGCCTGTGCCAATACCGTCTCGGAGAACATGGGGATCCGCACGAGCGGGAAGTTGGTAGAGGAATGCCGCAACGGCGTAATGGAGTTCCTCCTCATCAACCATCCACTCGACTGCCCCATCTGTGACCAGGCCGGGGAGTGCAGCCTGCAGGAATTTTCCGTCGAACATGGACGTGGATCCTCCCGGTTTGAGGAGATGAAGGTCAAGAAACCAAAGAATGTCGATATTGGCCCCCGAATCAGACTAGACGACGAGCGCTGCATCATGTGCAGCAGGTGTATCAGGTTCATGGACGAGGTTGCCGATGACCCTGTTCTGGGATTCATCGACCGCGGCACGCATACAACCCTTACAGTCCATCCCGGGCACCGTCTTGACAGTAATTACTCGCTCAATACCGCGGACATCTGTCCCGTGGGGGCGCTCACATCCAATGACTTTCGCTTCCAGATGCGGGTCTGGTTTCTGAAAGAGACAAAAAGCATAGATGTGAACTGCGGCACCGGCTGCAACACCATCATCTGGACACGTGGCAATGAGATTTTCCGCATCACTCCCCGGGAAAACAACGAGGTCAACTCGTGCTGGATACCCGATAGCCACCGACTCAACTTCCACTACCTCCACGCAGAGACTCGCCTCGGGGACCCCTTCATAAGGAAGAGCAACAAACACACCGTGGCCAACTGGCCCGACGCCATCACGCAGGCTGTCGAGGGTCTGGGGGACTTTCAGGCTGATGAGATAGCACTCATAGGATCAGGGCGCATGACCAACGAGGAACTCTATCTCCTGAAGCGCCTCGCTGAAACACTGGAAACCGATCTTCTCTCTCTCATTCCAAGGTTTGGTGAACCCGATGGAAAGCTGATCGCTGCCGATCGGAACCCCAACACCACCGGAGCAAGGCTCGTGTGGGCTACCAGTGATCCTTACTCCAAGCTGAAAGCCATCCGGAAGGGCGTGACCAACGGCAAGATCAGGGCCCTGGTAGTATTCTACGAGGACCTTCTTGGGGACGCGCTCTTTGAACCGGAAGATCTGAGAGGACTGGATCTTCTCATTTCCAACAACATCAGTGCCAACGGGACTGCCAAGATAAGTCATATCGTCCTGCCTGGTGCTGGCTTCGCAGAGAAACGTGGTTCGATGGTCAACATCACAGGTCGTCTCCAACGGCTTAATCAGGCGATCGTGCCGCCGGAGGGAGCCATGGATGACTGGGAGATTCTTCGCGATCTGATCAGGACCCTTGCGCCGAATGAACCCTCGCGCAACCTGCTGGAGGACGTCTTTGGCGAGATCTCAGACGAAGTTGAAGAGTTTGAGGATCTCACTCTCTCGAAGATAGGGGACCTCGGTGTGCAACTCACCGAGACGGGCGAAAGCATTCCGCTTCTCGAAAAGGAGCGGGCCCGGATTGCGGCAGGGGAGATTGTCTCTCCTTCCCAGCCACTTCGCCCAGATTCCACCGGCCATCCTCTCCCCCCGAAGCCGTCCTCCCGTTAAAAATTCCCACTTAGTGGCTGCAACCTCCCACTCCAGAAACTAACCGCCAGTAACCGTTAACCTTCCTCCAGTGGACGCAGCATTCCTCATTGCCTCGGCTCTTAAGATCTTCGGATTCACCTTTCTGGTGATTCTGCCTCTGGTCGCCTATTCCACCTATGCGGAGCGCCGGGTATGCGCGATCATTCAGGACCGCGTGGGACCAAACCGCGTAGGCATTCCCGCCACTCTTTTCGGCTTCAAGAAAGACCTGAAGTTCTTCGGCCTGATTCAACCGCTTGCAGATGGACTGAAGGGACTCTTCAAGGAGGATTTTACCCCTGCTCATGTCCGGAAAGCCTTTTACTGGATGGCTCCGGCTTTCACTGCTGCACCTGCCTTCATCAGCCTCTGTGTTATTCCCTTTGGAAGTGCAGTCACTGTATTCGGATACGAAATCAAGATGGTCATCGCTGACATCGGGGTAGGCCCGCTGTTCATCTTTGCGATCGCCTCTCTAAGCGTCTACGGAATCACCCTCGCCGGATGGGCTTCAAACTCGAAATACCCATTCTTTGGCGGCGTGCGATCCTGTGCCCAGATGATTTCCTACGAGATTTCCCTGGGGCTTTCCCTCATCCCCGTTCTGCTGTTTTTCGGCAAACTCAACCTTAATGACATTGTTGCCCACCAGGCTGCAAACGGATGGCTCCTTCTCCCGCTCTGGAACGAAAATGGAACGGTCATCCATGAAGCATACTGGCAAAGCAGCGCTCATCAGTGGTTGCTGCTCCTCCCCATGGGCATCTCCTTCTTTATATTTACTACCTCGATCTTTGCCGAAACCAACCGCATGCCCTTTGATCTCCCGGAATGTGAGACTGAACTGGTCGGCGGCTATCATACTGAATACTCTTCCATGAAGTTCGCTCTCTTCTTCATGGGGGAATATGCTGCGATGATCGTGGGCTCTGCGCTCATCGTAACCATCTTCCTTGGAGGGTGGTCCCTTGGCTTCGGCTTGGACAGTGCCCTGCTCCAGACCGCCGAGGGCGACTGGAAATGGTATGCGGGCTTTATTCACATGGGAGCCTTTCTGGCGAAGACCATCGGCTTCATACTCTTTTTCATCTGGGTGCGCTGGACCGTTCCCCGTTTCCGATATGACCAACTCATGAAACTCGGTTGGGTGGTCTTTTTTGAACTCGCCCTTTTCAATATCTTCATCGCGGCACTCATCATCGCCGCTCCTCATATCGGCCTGCTGAACACCTTATTCTTCGGCTTCCCTACCCTTATCGTAATCGCCTTGCTCATGTTCTTCATTACCAAGGCAAGTGAGGGCAAGCGTAAGGTGAAGATTACCTGACCGGAACACCCTCGTCACCCTGCTCTCCCGAGATTAACCGAATCGCCTTCAATTCCTCTAATGGCAATCGTCAAAGTAAAACGCCCCAAGCTGCGCTGGTTCGAGCACCTCTACCTGCCCGCCATTCTCAAGGGGTTGAGCATTACCCTCAGGCATGCAATTGGTACGCTTCGGGGCAAGATCCCGGGGTCAAAGGAACTGGCTTCCTCGGGCCTGGGTGTGACCATGCAGTATCCCGAGCAGAAATGGGATAGCCAGTTGCCTGAATACTACCGCGGGGTCCCGGCCCTTGTAACCGACCAGCAAGGTCGTGAGCGCTGCGTTTCATGCCAGCTCTGCGAATTCATCTGCCCTCCCAAGGCCATTACCATCCTTCCCGGTGAACTCCAATCCAACGATCCCTGGGCCAAGGTCGAGAAGGCTCCCAAGGAATTCGATATAGACATGATCCGCTGCATATACTGCGGCATGTGCGAGGAAGTCTGTCCGGAGCAGGCCATTTTCCTAAGGCAGGACTACGCCATGACCGGAACCAACCGCGAGGAGATGGTTAACGACAAGGAGCGCCTCTATGAGATCGGCGGGATCCGCGAGGGCCTTGTTAACAAGTGGAACGAACTGAAATGAACTCCCGCAATTTAACTCCGGATTCCCCCCATGCTTGCGATCCCGCGGGGATCTGAAAGGCCGGCACTGAACAAACGAACTGGAAATGCCCTTCTTCTTCTACGCTTTCGCCACCCTGGCCGTAATAGGTGCGATCTCTCTCATCTGTTTCCGCAATCCTGTCAATTCGGCTATTTCGATGGTCGCTTCCTTCCTTGGGCTTGCAGCGCTCTTCGTCGGGCTTAATGCCTACTTCGTCGGGATTATCCAGATTCTCGTCTACGCAGGCGCCATCATGGTCCTGTTTCTCTTCATTATTATGCTGCTGGACCTGAAGGCTCCCGCGGGACCACAACGATCCAACCCGTTCATGCTGGCCGGGGGACTGGTCATTGCTCTGCTCTTCGTCGCCCAGCTTGTCGCCATCCTCCCCCAGGTTCCAGACCTGAAGCCTGAACCCCTCGCTCTGGAAAAAGCTGCCAGTGATTTCTATGACCATGAGAGGGAGCCCGGGGAGCAGTCTGAAATTTACAACAGTCTCTCCAGCGGGTCTCTCCCCGACGTCAATCTCATAGGGCTCACCATGTTCGGCCATGGGAATGACAATGGATCCATTAAAACCCCCGGATACAATTTCCCTCTTCAGGTTACCGGGGTTCTCCTTCTGGTTGCCACCGTTGGGGTCGTGGCTCTGTCACTCAAAAAGAAAGACTCTGCTTCCGGAGAAGCTGAAGACTGATAGCATGGCCTCTCTACAGGAATATCTCTTCATCTCCGGCCTTCTGTTCGCAATCGGCCTCGCGGGGGTCCTTGTTCGCCGCAACATCATCGTCATCTTCATGTGCCTTGAACTGATGCTGAGCGCAGCCAACCTTACCCTCGTAGCCTTTTCACGCTTTAACATCGGGGCAAACGGCCTGCCAGATTACAACGGCCAGGTCCTTGTCTTCTTCATCATCACGGTGGCAGCTGCCGAGGTAGCTGTCGGCCTCGCCATCATTGTGGCACTCTACCGGGCTCGCCAGACAGTCGACGTCAAGGATCTCACATCCATGAGAGGATGAATCATGCTTGCCAACCAAGATCACTGCAGGAATTCCAAAGGACTGCCCAAGAAACCTCCTGCACTGCTTATCTAACGCCCTGACTACCCCATGCTAGAACTCCTTTCCTGGCTTCTCCTGCTGCTCCCGCTGGTCTCTGCTGCGGCGATCCAGCTGTGGCTGAAGGACATGCCGGACACTGCAGTTCGGATGTCGGTGTTCTCTGTTGTAACTACCTTCGCGATCTCCCTGATCCTGCTTGCGGGAGAAGCGACAAGCACCGCAATCAACTGGGCCAGCGCTGACAGTTTTCATATCGAGATCGGCCTCATCGTCGACAATCTCTCAAAGGGCATGATGCTCGTAGTCACCGGCGTAGGAACCCTCGTTCACCTCTTCTCCCTCGGCTACATGAAGGACGATCGTGCCAGGGCACGGTATTTCGGCGGCCTCTCCATCTTCATGTTTTCCATGACGGGTATCGTACTCGCCAGCAACTTCGTGATGATGTTCATCTTCTGGGAACTGGTCGGTTTCAGTTCCTATCTCCTCATCGGGCACTGGTTCCAAAAAGACTCCGCCGCCGAGGCCGCCAAGAAGGCCTTTCTCGTAAACCGCATTGGGGATTTTGGTTTCATGATCGGCATCCTCCTGCTGTGGGGATTACTGGGCACCTTTGCCTTTCAGGACATGGCAGCAGGCGCCGGGAAACTCGGCCAGGACACGGAAGTCATTACTGGTATTGCCGTTCTCCTCGTGTTCTGCGGTGCAGCAGGTAAATCTGCCCAGTTTCCCCTGCATGTCTGGCTCCCCGATGCAATGGAGGGCCCTACCCCTGTCTCCGCTCTCATCCACGCAGCCACCATGGTAGCTGCAGGAGTCTATATGCTCTTCCGGCTTCAGGTCTCTGCCGGCGCCGTGCTTTTCGAGGGTTTCCCCGGAACAACCATTGCCTGGATTGGCGGAATCACCTCCCTCCTGGCCGCCCTGATGGCTACCCAGCAGGACGACATCAAACGCGTCCTTGCCTACTCTACTCTATCCCAACTTGGCTACATGGTCATGGCCGTAGGGCTCTCTGGGGCCCACAGCGGCGAAGCTGGAATGTTCCACCTCTACACCCATGCATGGTTCAAGGCCCTCCTCTTCCTCGGTTCCGGTGCGGTCATTTACGCCTGCCATCACGAGCAGGACATCTGGAAGATGGGCGGTCTCCTCGGACGCATGCGAAAGACCGCCATTACCTTCGCCATCGGAACCGCTGCCCTCATGGCAATCTTTCCCCTGTCAGGTTTCTGGTCTAAGGAACAGATCCTTGAGGCCGCTCATCATGAAAACCCTGCGCTTTTCTGGCTCTCAATAGTTGTCGCGGCCCTCACCCCCTTCTACATGACCCGACTCTTCATCGTTGCCTTCCTGGGACGGAGCCGGAGCCACGGGGCACGGGAAGCGAGAGAAGTTCCCGGGATCATGCTCTATCCCCTGTTTGCCCTGGCGATCATGTCGATAATTGCCGGTTTCACACCCATTGCGGAAAAGTTATCCCCGGCCTTCCACCACCCACACGCATTTGATCCGACTAACCCTGTCTTTCTACTTTCTCTGGCAGCCCTCGTCATCGGGATTGGCGGGGGAGTCTTCCTCTACAGGGGGCGCGAAGTCGATCCCCTTGCTGACAACCCGGTCTTCAAGCTATTTCGCAATAAGTTCTATCTCGACGAGATCTATCTCCGCATCGTCAGGTTTGCCCAGGACAAAGTAGCCGCCTTCCTCCACTTCCTCGATGAGTTCCTCATCGGCGAGTTGCTCGTGGGAGGACTCGCGCGGAGCGCGGCAGGTCTGGGAAATGCTTTCCGGCGGCTCCAGAACGGCAACTTACAGGCCTATGTAATCCTGTTCGGCGCAGGAATCATCCTTGTCATCTATCTTACCGTCTTCTCCCGTTAGAAAACAATGACAGCCTGCCTCATCCTCCTGCCTCTTCTGGCCGTCGCTGCCATCCTCATGGGGTTTGACCCACGGCGAACCACGAGGGTGACTACCTCTCTAATGCTGGTAGCGGGGGGGATGCTGGCTGCCTTCTGGGCCATGGGCATGCGTGACGGGCTATCCATTGCCCCGGTAGTTCTCGAAAAACCCGAGATCCGACTCGGTCTCGGACTCTACGATGGCATGAGCGTCATCATGATGCTGCTCTCGGTAATCGTTGCCTTCGCAGCCTCCCGCACTGGCGAGTGTGAGGCACGCCATTCCCGCCTCTGGAACATCTCCCTCCTCCTTATTGCTGCGGGAGCCGTAGGTGCCTTCATCTCCACAGACCTCTTTTTCTTCTACGCGTTCCACGAACTTGCGCTGATTCCCACCTTCCTCATGATCGGAATCCTGGGCCGTGGTGAGCGGAGGCAGATTGCCTGGAAGGCGACCATCTATCTCGCGTTCGGCTCTATCGTTCTTCTGGCCGGCCTCCTCTGGCTCGTGGCTGCCAGCGGATCCTCCAGCCTGAGCTTCGACGACCTGCTTGAAAGCTCGATCCCGGCCGAATCCCAGCGCGGGATTTCTCTCTTCCTCATCTTCGGCTTCGGCGCCTTGGTCTCCCTGTTCCCCTTCCACTCCTGGGCTGCTCCAGCCTACGCCAGCGCACCGGCTCCCATTTCCATGCTGCATGCGGGCGTCCTGAAAAAATTCGGGCTCTACGGCCTCCTTCGTCTTCATCCCCTCGTCCCGGAAGGCATGAGTCACTGGCTGAATCTCCTCATTGCCCTGCTCATCGGAAATATTCTCTGGGTCGGCTTCGTTACCATCAACCAGAAGCGCCTTGATTCCATGCTGGGCAACTCCAGCGTCATGCACATGGGCTACATCTTCCTGGCCTTTGCGGCACTCGTTGGAGCAGGATCAGAACTTGCCAACCCTGTTGCCAAACCTGCAGCCATCCTCCTCATGTTTGCCCATGGTGTCACCATCGCCATGCTTCTCGGCCTTGCCGACCGTATCGAACGAAGGACCGGAACCCTGGAGTTACGTGATCTAGGAGGACTTGCCAGCCGGGCACCGGGACTGGCCTTTCTTTTCGGACTCGCTGCCATGGCCTCCATCGGCTTGCCGGGACTCGCGAATTTCGCTGGCGAGGTGATGGTTTTCATCGCCGGCTTCAGGAACTGGCAACCCGGAGAACCCCTTGGCCCGGTCCAGCTTGCTACCATTATTGCCCTGTGGGGACTCGTCATCAGTGCCGTTTACATGTTGCGAGCCTACCGCAGGATCTTCCAGGGCCCGGAGGTTCAGGCTACCAGAAAATCTGATGACCTCTCCGGGGAAGAACGCCCTCCGGCTGTTTTTCTCGCCTTTGTTCTCCTTCTGGTAGGACTCTTTCCAAATCTCCTCCTTGGATTCATCGACCGCAGGGAAGAGGAACCATCCATCGACCTGGAATCCATAACCTCCTCGATCAACGTAACCCGGGATGGCGCCGCGGCAGAAAACCGGCAGCCTGCACCTGGAAACTGACAACCACCATGCCCGCCTACTGGTTAGAAGCCACCGTAGTTGCCCTCGGCCTCCTCCTTCTCATGATGGAGGCGTTCGGCACTTCCACCAGCAGGGAACTGGTAAGGAGAGTGGCAATCGGGGGGCTCATCTTCATTCTCGCCCCCTTTTACTTTGCAGTAGCTCCCCCGGCTGACAACGCCGAACTGGCTCGCTTCTACGTCTATGACAACTGGGCCGTCTTCTTCAAGATCATCGCCATTATCACTACCATTCTCGTTCTCTTCATGGCCTACGACTACCGGAAGGTCCTGAACCGATTCACCGAAAACCCCGGTTCCGAGCATGGCACTGGCGAGTTCTACGCCCTTCCTGTCTTCGCCTGCGCAGGCATGATGTGGATGGCCTCCGCCCGGGACCTCGTTTCCATTTTCGTATCTCTCGAACTGGTCACCATCACTTTCTACATCCTTGTGGCGTTCATGCGCCGGCAGGTGGGCTCCCTTGAGGCAGGCGTAAAGTATCTTATCCTCGGCGCTCTCTCCACCGGGTTTCTGGTCTACGGCATAGCCTGGATCTATGGGGCAACTGGAAGCACCAACCTTGCTGAAATTTCCTCCATAATCTCCAATCCCGAATCCGACCTCGCATCAAATCCCGCTCCCCTCCTCTTCGGACTCGCTCTCATCCTCCTCGCCCTCGCCTTCAAGGTGGGTGCCGTCCCCATGCACCTCTGGATTCCAGATGTCTATCAGGGCGCGCCTACCCCCATTACAGCCTTTCTTTCGATAGGTTCCAAGGCGGCGGGATTCATCGTATCCCTCCGTATCCTCGAGCCCTTCTTCACATCCGAGATCACTCGCCACCAGACCACCTTGATCGTCCTCGTCCTGGCCAGTCTTACCCTGGTGGTTGGCAACCTGGCCGCCATCCCCCAGACCAACTTCAAGCGCCTTCTGGCCTACTCGTCCATCGCGCATGCTGGATTTATTCTCCTCGCAATCGCCGCCTGGCATCCGGGAAGCGAGCATTCTCTCAGCACTCCGCAGGTCGTCTCGCTTTACCTCGCAACCTATCTCATTATCACCATGGGCGCCTTCTTTGTCCTGGTTGTGGTTCGGAATTCTGAAGACAGTGACGAAATCTCGGCCTTCGAAGGCCTCGGCCAACGCAACCCTTTCCTCGCCTTCTGCAGCACGGTCCTTCTCTCAGCTCTTGCCGGCCTTCCCCTCACTGCAGGTTTCATCGGCAAACTCTTCGCCTTTCAGGTGGCCATTGATTCCGCTTCCGAAAACAAGGCCCTGTGGCTGGGTGTCGGTGTCGGCTTCATCGGGGTCGCTGCCTCGTTCTATTATTACCTCAAGGTTGTACGCTCAATTTACTGGAAGAATCCACGATCCGATAAACCAGTCCCAATTCCGCGTATCAGCCGACTGGCCATCATGACCCTGACTACCCTTACCGTAATCTTCGGTTTCTGGCCCAACCCGATTCTCTGGCTGATCGGAGGCTAGGAAAGCTCAGGCACTCACTCGGACCTTGTCCCGATCGGGGTGAAGAAATTGCGCCCAACTTTCATCGGCAGGGGCTTCAAACTCGGTTCCGAACAGAGGTCGCCAGCGGGGAGCACGAGGCTCACGCAGCAACCCCATCCCCGCTTCGTGAGCCAGCTTGTTTGCCTTCCGGGTATTACAGCGGATACAGGAAGTCACAATGTTCTCCCAGGTCATCTTGCCTCCCTTGTCCCTGGGAACAACATGATCAAGGTTAAGGTCACGCTCTGGAAAGTCCTTACCACAATACTGGCAGGTAAACTTATCACGGAGAAAGATGTTCTGCCGCGTGAACTTCACTTCCTTCCTGGGAATGCGATCATATGCCGCCAATACAATAATCCTTGGAATACGGAAGGCGTGTCGCACCGTCCGGATCACCTCCCCGGTGAGATGCGTGGATGAGTGCTCCTCCCACGAGATCAGGTCGTGGGTCTGATAACGGGCTTCTCCATCCGTCTGCACAATCTGCGCGTGTCCAAGACAGACCAGCCTCAACGCCCGCCTGACCGAGCATGTATGAATCGGCTGCCAAAGCCGATTGAGAACGAGAACTGGACAATCAAGTGATACTTCCATCCCCACCAATGGCTACATAAGTCCCCAAACTAGCAATCCGACCCCTCTCCACAAGGCAAAGCGTTATCGAACTACCGGGCTATCCCTCAAATGAACTCTACGCAGGGATTGCCTTGATAATCCAATCACCTTAAACTGCAGTTGATGTCTAGTTTCTTCGGACGCTGCTTTCAGATCGCAACCTGGGGTGAATCCCATGGTGGTGGAGTAGGAGTGGTGATCGATGGATGCCCACCCCGCATTCCTGTCTCCGAGGAGCACATCCAGCAGGAACTCGACCGGAGGAGACCCGGCCAGAGCGAAATCGTGACGCCCCGGGACGAAGCCGACCGGTGTGAAATCCTGTCCGGTGTCTTTGAGGGACAGACCCTCGGCTCCCCAATAGCCATTCTTATCCGCAACGAAGACGCACGACCTGCGGCCTACGAGGAAATGGCCACCAAATACCGTCCCTCACACGCCGACTATACCTACGACGCCAAATACGGGATACGCAACTGGCAGGGAGGCGGGAGGGCTTCAGCCCGGGAAACCATTGGGCGCGTGGCAGCTGCTGCCATTGCCCGACAGGTCCTTGATTCCCTCATGCCGGGTATAGAGATTCTTGCCTGGGTCTCCACTATTCGCGACCTGAAGGCTGACGTGAACCCGGAAACAGTGACCTCCGGGCAGATCGAAGAAAACATCGTGCGTACCGGGGATCCCTCGAAGGTTGAGGAAATGGTCTCCCTCATCAAGGAGGCCCGGGGCGAAGGCAACTCCCTCGGCGGCACCATCGAGGCTGTTGTCCGCGGCTGTCCTCCGGGACTGGGAGCACCCGTCTTCGAAAAACTGGAGGCCGAACTTGCCCGGGCCATGATGAGCCTCCCAGCAACCAAGGGATTCGAAATTGGCTCCGGATTCGGCGGCACCCTGCTGACCGGAAAGGAGCATAACGACCACTTCTACATGGACAGGGAGCGGGTCCGCACTCACACCAACCGCTCCGGGGGCATCCAGGGTGGCATCTCGAACGGGGAGCCAATTCTCTTCCGGGTTGCCTTCAAACCCACCGCCACCATCATGAGCGAGCAGCCAACCGTAAGCAATAAGGGGGTGGATACCGAACTGAAGGGCCGGGGCAGACATGATCCCTGCGTGCTTCCGCGCGCCGTTCCCATGGTGGAAGCCATGACTACCCTTGTCCTATGTGACCATCTTCTTCGCCAGCGAGCCCAATGCGGACTGGACTCCTCTGACAACCAATAACCGGTTTATTTCCTGACA